>JAEEGL012455025.1_pt1 | contig 15636 bp, 9 predicted proteins | sample 9134231 | NCBI WGS metagenome assembly JAEEGL01 (sample SAMN16246548, study PRJNA631951) | gut metagenome | biome: gut microbiome; feature: rumen; material: fiber-attached | host: Bos | place: Iran: Karaj | collected 2018-10
AGTTGTCTTATAGTTCTTAGGAATATCAACTCCAGCTGCTTTAATTTGATCTTTTGTATAGAAGTTACAATTATAAATATCATAAATGATTTGATTTAAGTTGTCATTTCTTTCATTTTCGCCACTAGCTTTTGTTTTTAAGATATTAAATAATCCATCAAAAGTCTTAGTTTTCTTTAATTCTGTATATTCTTCAGAAGTTAAACCATAAGCAGTCTTTAATTCTTCTAAATTTCCTAAATGAGTATAGTAGATTTCAGATACACAATTTCTCTTTTCTGCTACGATACTTGTTAGTTTGTAATCTAACTTATTAGTTTTCTTAGCAGGGAATTCTATATCATACATGAATGTTTTACCAGATATAGCTTTTACTTTATCTGCTAATGTATATTCAACTTCATCACTACAATATACTCTACAGAAGTTAGTATTAACACCAAAGTAACTACTATAATCGTATCTAGTCTTAGCAGCAGATTCATTTAAGTTAAGAATACACTTTAATGATGGATCTTTTACTGTTGCACTATATACTCCATTGTAATTATTTTGATCATTTACACACTTGTCGTCTCCCTCAGTTCTTAAGCTTGTGTCATCACATCCTCCTGCACACTTATAATTTGTTACTGAGAAAGTTGTTTCTGTTTCTTGTCTATCAACTTCAACTGGTTCTCCTTCTTCATGACCTTCTTCAGTTTCAGTCTCATCTTTGAAGAATGCGAATAATGTTTGATTGATATTAGCATTAGCACAAGAATAATACTTTCTTACGCTATAACTACTTCTTGTTCTTTCATAAGTTACTTTAATTTCAATATCTTTTCCAGCACTTTCTGTTATGTCACATATTGCAAAATTGAATTTTTCAGTTCTACATCCAGAACCTTTAATACATTTTTCCATTTCTTTTTCAGTTACAAGAATGTTTCCATCTTCGTCAACAACTTGAACTTTAACTTTACAATATGGTTTTATTTGAGCAATTACAGCATCTGCTTCACTAGCAGTTTTGCCTTCATTGATTAATTTTGTTCTTAATGCTCCTAATTCAGAATCAGTACATCCTACTTGTTCATCATGAATTTCATTCCAGAATGATTCATGTTCGAATGATACTTCAATCCAAGATTCAGTAACTGTTTGAGCAGTTGCTTCTTCCATACTGAATTCACTTTGTAACGTAGCTCCAGTTGGTTTAGAACCATCTCCACCACCAAATAATCTACTTAAGTGGTTCTTCATGTATTCGTTACCGATTACAGTATTGAAGAATAATTCAAATCCTACTAGATAATCAGAGTCATCACCACACATAACTCCTCTCATTGTTTTAACTTTAGCACTATTTTGATTTCTTAATTCCTCAGTAGTTAAGCAAGCAATCTTTTCAAATGTACTACCATTTAAAACTCCCATTGTATTTCCATTTTCTTCTGGTGGGATATGTGCGTATGTTTTAGCAACATCATAGAATTTTTCTTTTGCTACATACATTATATAATCATGTGTATGTTTATAAACATTAACATACTCATCATTTTCATCTGTTGTATAGTATGTAATAGTCTTACAATCTGAACCACTTACATTTGCAATACCTGTTCTTTCATCTCCAGCTTGTCCAGAGTGAATAGACCAAAGTCTAAGTGCAGTATTAATTGCATCATCGCTTGTATTATAATAAGCACCTTCGATTAATATGTTAGCATAACCACAATCTACAGTACTATAACTGCTTGCACAGTCATAAACATTAAATGAATCATCATATTGATAATTACCTACTCCACCATTGAACTTTTGACTTGGGTTAACACAATATGCTGGTTGACCATCTATTTCAAAGTCAGGAGTACAAGCTTCTATATTTTTATAATATCTTTCGCATGTATATGTAGGACAGTTTAATGTATATTCTGCTACACAAGTACCATCATCACCAAAGTCTTCTCTAGCTGTTGTGATAACATCATCTGTAGCACCTATTTTACTATAAGGATATTCTTTACTATATGTACAAGTTGTTCCTCTATCAACATGTCCTGTTGGAGTATAACCATTTGGGCATTCATAATATACAACTGTTCTACTATTACTTCCACCACATGTTTCAGTATCTGCATCCCATGTACAGCCTCCAGTACATTCTGATTCACTCTTATCTGGACAAGTATTAGTTGTATCATATGAATGATAACTTGCAGTTGTTGTCTTTGTACATGTTACTTTTGCTGATACATATCTATCAGGATCACTACATCTTGGTACTTCTAGATGCATTATATCTTTGCCATCGTAGCTTTCAACAGTAATTCTTTCTGTTTCATAACCACTATCAAATGCGTCATCATATGTTGAGTAAGTTCCACCTTCAACTTTATAATTTCCTGTCTTAGTCCATTTACATACTGGTAATAATACATCGAAACCAGCAGGTGTAATTCCTGTTTCAGTAATTGTTACTTCTTCATCATCAGGATTACAAACTAATGATGCATTAACAGTAGTTGTAAATAAAGCTACTAAGAATAAAGCAATAAATAATTTAAAAGCATTCTTTTTCATATTATCTATTCCTCTCTTCTTTTTTAACTTGTCTAATTTTTCTAATGTATATAATTCCAACAATTAAGATAGGTAATACTATAAATAAACCATAACTGATGATAGCTGATATTACATCGCTAACAGTAGAACCTTTTTCTTTAATATATTTGCTGATTTCTTTATTAAATTGTTCTTCAGTCATATCTTTTGTTGAATTAGTAAAAGTCTTACATAATTCTAAATCGCTATTACCAACACATCTTGCATCTTTTACTTTTCTATTAAATCTAGGAACAGTATATGATAACTTCTTAAGTAATTGTCCATCACATTTACTTTCCTTATTTCCATATACTTCAATTGTATATGTCTCCTCTTCTAAATTAGTAAAAGCTCCAACGCCATATAGATTAACATCTTTAAAGAATTGTCCATTTGCTTTGTTTCCTTTAGAATCAGCAACTACAATTCTAACATCCTCTCTATATGGAGTAATTGATAAGAAATAAGCATATTTAGATATGTCACTATTCATTACAGTGTTTTCTGTAAACTTAGCTTCTACCTTAGTAGCCCATTCATTTAAATCCTCGTCATTACACTCAGCATTAACGTAATTAACGGCGATTAAACTAGCTACTATGAATCCCATCATAATTCTAATAATTATTTTCATTTACTCACCTACTATCTAATCAATATTTTATCAAAAAAATATTGATTATTCAACAATAAAAGAGAAGATTAAGTAATCTTCTCTCTATTTTTTTAATTTTTACCATTATGTTTGTGATCTATTGTTCCATATTCTCCATTTGTTCTTAATTCTTCCATAAATGGACTTATACAATTTCGGTATGTATCCCCTGAAATCTGGCAGTTAAACACGGCCTCATTAACATATGTATTATTGTTGTTATAACTTTTGATATTCTCAATCTGTACTGGATTTAATGTAATACTATATTGAAGATATTCCTCTGTTGTCCTTATAGTACTAGCAGATTGAGTTATATTTAACGTTGCTTTTTTACCATTTTCTGTGCCCCAGTTACTATTTGTTTTCGTTGTATATCCATCTGTAGAAGATGGGAACATATTAGCTATATCAACATTTCTATAAGTTGTTCCAATTCTACATATTTGTTTTGATGGATCACATTCAGGTGATGGAATTTCAACATCAACATAACAGCTATGATTCTTATGATTATTAACAGTCGTATAGAATGAATCATTACTATTTTTTCTAAAGTATGTTTCAATTCTATTATAGCTATGTGTAATATTACATCTTCTATAATTAATTCCTTTTAAGAAATCTCTATCTGAGCATACTCCTGAATTATATGCATTACGATCAACAGTATATGCATATGCATCAAGTAATAAGTAATTTTTACCTCTTTCACTACCAGCTGTTATAACTTTACCATCTGGTTTAACTTGATATCTAGAACTGTTATAGAATGATATATCTGTTTGAACAGTAAACATTACATAATCATTTATTGGTATATCTACTTCATCGCTTGAGAATACTTGACCACTTATACGAGTATTATCACCAAACGTTTCTTTAACATCTAATGTTTCTGTTGAACTAGTTTTATTAGTTGGATAATTATATTCATTTTCTGGATGATCTAAATCGTAATAGAAGCAATCCTCTCCAGAACAATATATTAAATCACTAAGTGTATTTTTTGAACTAACAACAGATTTCATTACAGCTGTTTTTCCTGCAGTTGGAGCTCCAAAATCATATTGAATATTATTCATACTAACACATTCTCTATCTCTTTCGGCATCATTAGCTCCAAATTTACAATTAGTATCTGTTCCAATACCATAATTATTACTCTTTTGGAATTTCTTAATAATTGTTTCTTTTATATTTTTAGCTTTATAATCTTTAGGTTTAACAACTCCAGCATCTTTTATTTCTTTTTCTGTATATAAATTACAATTGAATAAATCATATAGAATTCTATTGATGTTTTCTGTTCTTCCACCTTCGTTTTGAGCTTTTTTAACTAAAACTTCAAATAATGTTTTCCAATTATCAATACCTTCTATTTCTTCATCTGTTATACCATCAGAAGTTCCACGTGTAGTCTTACCTAAATTATATATGCCTTTCCAATCAACACTATCAGAGAATTTATTAACATCATAGTATATTTCTGAAACACAGTTTCTCTTTTCTTCTACTATATTTGTAAATAAATATCTAATATTTTTATCGTTTCTTACTGATCTTTCAATATCATAATAGAATCTCTTACCAGAAGTTTCTTTTATCTTATCGGCCATATGGAATACTACTTCATCACTACAATAGATTCTACAGAATCTATTTCCGACTTCAAACTCATCACTATAATTGTATGAGTTCTTATAAGCAGCACTTCCCATATTTAAAATACATTTTAATGATGGATCTTTAAATGATGAATCATAAGTTCTATTATAATTGCTTGCGTTGTCATCACAATTATCTTTAGAATCTTCTCTTATTGAATAATCATCACAGAAACCAGCACATTTATAGTTACGTATTTCAAATGTCTCTGAATATGGTTCTCTTTCCTCTGTTGGATCGGTACTTGGATGAGTTTCTGTATCTGTCAAATCCGCATCAAATCCAAATAATATTTGATTATTTAATGGGTTAGAACATGATACGTATTTTGTAACGCTTTTACTACTTGGTGATTTTTCATAAGTTACAACAATTTTAATTGGTGTTGTAATACTTTCATCTAAATCACAAATAGCAAAGTTTTCTAATTTTCTTCTACAATAGTTTTTAATACAATAATCAGGATATGCAGGTCCATAACCTGGTAGTTCTCTGCCTCTTCCATCAACTAATGATATTTCAACTCTACAGAATGGTTCGATTTGTTCCTTTTGTTCTGCTGTTATTTTACCAGAACTTACCATTTCATCTAATTTTGTACAATCTATTTTAAGATTTGAGTTATGAGTTACTTCTCTTAATTCTTCAAAAGTAACTTGAACATATTGTGTTCCATCTTCCGAAGTCATTAATTCTGCTGTTTCTACTTCTTCACTTATTTCCCCATCAAATAAATCTCTTAAGTGTTCTTGCATTTTATTGTTTCCAAGAACTGTGTTAGCAAGTAAAGCAAGAGCTACTTTGTATTCTTGATCTCCTGTTCCACAGGCTACACCTAATTTATTTTTATCACATGTTATTTCAAATACACTCAAATCTCCTGTAGGAATTATTTCATCTTTATATCTAACTTTATCTAATATTACTTTTGCAAATTCCTTATATGTTTCTACATAAGGATTAATTAAGTCTCCTGAATATCCGTTAGATAACATAAAGTAAGTTGCAGTTCCACAATTAGCACCTGTTCTATTTGATATACCAATTGTATCAAAACCAGCTTGTTGTGTATGAACACCCCAAAGTCTCATTGCAAATTCTATTGTTTTGTCAGGGATTTCATATTTTGCTCCCTCAATTAATATATTTGCATATCCACAATCTACAGTACTATAACTTGTTTCACAATTTTTAACACTAAAATCAGAGTCCGGAATATACTCAGCAGTTGTTGAATATCCTGAAGAGAACTCTTGTCCAGGGTTAACACAGTAAACTGTTCCTCCTGTTGGAGTTTGAAACACTGGAGTACATAACTCAACTTCTTTATCTTCCTTTGTACAAGTATAAACTGGGCAATAGAATGCATAAGCTATATCGCTTGCATTACAAGTACATGAAGATACTGAATTAGCTGTTTTACATTCTGAAATAGCAGTAGAAACATTTACTTGTCTACTTGTATGTTCAGCATCCCCTTCTTTTTTATCTTCATAAGTCCATGTTTCTTCTTTTTCACACCATTGATCATCTTTATTTGAAGCTTTGTTGAAAGTCCAACCAGTATCGCAACTGATTGTATCTGCATCACTTACGGTTTTAGTTTTTATGCATGCAATCTCGTTTGCACTAAGACCACTTCGATCTACTTTTTTGTCGCATGTAGAACATCCACCGCCTCCGCCATCATCTACAACCATAGCTTCCATATTTGAAACTTTTGGATTTATAATTAATTCATTATCGAAAATTTCAGGTTTAATATCTAAGAAAGATTTGCTTGCTTCCCTTACAATTTCAGGTCTTGGATTTGGTCTAACTGGGCTAATAACAGTATTGCCACCGCCGCCACTTGGAGGTGAATCATCGTCCCCTTCTTCCAATTTTTTAACACAATCTTGATCTACATATTCTTCAGTATGTGAATGTGGAGTATATGTTGGACGAACCCTAGCAGTATAAGTACATGGTAAAATTCCTTTAACATATGATTTTGGATCTGAACATATTGGTAGTGAAACTGTAATAACTCCTTTGTTATCAGCTCTTTTTATTGTATACCAATCATGATAATCACCAATACCAGTAACCCAAGTATAGTCACTCCAGTCTTGCCTTCCTCCTTGAGGAACACCTACACCAGAACCAATACTAACTTGTTGGAATCCTGAGATTGTGAATGTACCACAAACAGGCATAGTAGCAGTAATATGAGTTGGACCAAACATAGTTGTCTCAGTCATAAGAACTTTTTCTTCTGAACAAGTTAGTTCATCCGCTACTATCTTATTTGTATATATAAAAATCAAAAAAACTAATAATACTAATTTTGCAATTGTTTTTTTCATATATTTCCTCACATTATACAAAATCATTTTATCAAAAATCTATAAAAATATCTACATTTATAGATAAAAAGTTTTAATTATTATATAATTAGTTAGAGGTATAATTATGCATGAAATATTTAATAGAGAGATAAAATACATTAAAAATGAAAGAATAAAAAATAGTTTAATAACTATGTTAGATAAACTACCATCATACTTTTATGAAGTTCCTGCTAGTAGTACTGGTAAGTATCATCCAGAGTTTTCTCTAGGTAAAGGTGGATTAGTTAGACATACTAAAGCAGCTGTAAGAATAGCAATAGAATTATTTATGGATGAATCATTAAATAATTTTACTGATGATGAAAAGGACTTAATAATAATGGCATTAACTCTACATGATGGTCTTAAAAGTGGACTAGTTAAAAGTGAATATACTGCATTTGAGCATCCAATATTAGTTGCTGATTATATTAGAGATAATAAAAAAGATTTAGAATTAACAGATGAAGAAATAAACTTTGTTTGTGATGCTATTATTACTCATATGGGACCATGGACAAAGAATTACAAAGGAGAAGAAGTATTATCTCCTCCAGAAACTAAATATCAAAGATTTGTTCATATGTGTGATTATTTAGCCAGTAGAAAATTCTTAGATATAAAGTTTGATAAAAATGACAATATAAAAGATGAATAATTAAAAATATTCATCTTCTTTTTTTTCTGGATCTTTTACTTCAGCATTTCCTTTTAAAGTATTAAATTCATCATTATCTTTAAATAACTCATTTGCCTTTTTAGATTCACAAAAGCTTTTAATATATTGTTTATATGATGATTTATCTTCTTTCATTTCATCAATTTTCTTTTTTAAATCTTCTTTCATATTTCACCTATTAACTTTGTATTTCTACAATCTTTAGATTATTATCTCTTGCTATTTCTAATAAATCCGAAGTTAGTTTACTAGTTACTATAATATAAGAAGCTTCCATCTTTTTATCATTATAACTATCACTATTAACTTTTACTATAACTTTATCATCTTCACTTGTGAATCTAATACTTCTTCCTTCGACTAATGTATTATACGCATAAACATTTTTAGTTAATTGACTAACATTTAAGCATTCAAAATTGCTGCCATCATCATTAGTTGAGCATAATACTCTAAAGTCTTGATTAACTACAGTATATACTTCTACACCTTCACGTTCATTCTTAATAACTATATCAGGTCTAGAATTATAAAGAGCTTCTATTTCTCCTATTGAAACAATTTCATTGTTAATTAAATCAACTCTATATTTCTTTAGTTTATTAAATAATTCCATTGTTCCTAGTATATTTCTTTTAACTTTGTTCTTAATAACATTTTCAATAAAAGTAATTAATAAATCAAAATCATTTATTGAGAATAATAACTTAGTCATTGAGAATAATTCAACTTCATCACTAGTAAATACTTTTTTGCCATCTATTTCTAATGTTTTTAAAGCATCTATTTCATATACATCACATACTTGTTTAACAGTATCTGTTTCTAACCATCCTACATCACCTTTTTCATCATAAGACTTATTAAATAAATAATGACATAGTATATTTTTATATATTTTCTCATCTTTAATATTTGTTAATTCATTAACAACCTTTTTAATAGAAATAATATCATAATCACTTAATTGATCTTTCTTTTCTATCTTATATGGATTAAAGAATGTTGCTAATAATAATGCTAAGTTCTCTAATTCTTCTCTATTTAATTCTTTGTCTTGTATATCAGTTATTATTCCTTTATAGTAATTAAAGTTTTCAATTATTCTATATAATGTTTCTTTATTCTCTCCATAGATATGTATTACTATTTCATAATATGATTTAAATAACTCATATATTTTATCTGATTTAACAATTAACAATAGATTAGATATATTAACAAAATTATATTTAGAAAAATCATCTAATAATTCTTTACTAATAAATGATAATTTTGGATCAAATAATTCTAATGAACTTAGATTATATATTTCTTTATTATTATTAACTGTTGTATTATATGCAGTTGATAATATTTCATTTAATAATTTAACACATAGTTTCTTTGAAGTATCAGTTGCATTGTTTTTATACATTAAAGATGTACCAATATATATTGATATTTTTTCAAAATTATTCTTTTCAATTATACTTTTATTAAATAGAATCTTCAATAATTCTAAAATACATCTATAATCTCTAGCAAAATTATAATCTTCTAAGTTTTCTAAGTATTCATTATATATTTTATTTATTATTTTATAATATTTAGCATATATATCATTTCCATAGTATGCTTTAAATACATTTAAACATCTAAGGTTAGAATCTATAATTATTCTTTCTTTTTCTTCTTTTGAAACAGTATCTATATATAATGGTGCTACATATGGAAGTATATAATTAGCATCTACCATTATTAAAGTAACTATTTGATCTATTGATAATTTTTGTATCTTACGCATTAAAGTTTTAGTATATTGATAGCTTATATCATTGCTCTTAGGATGAAATCTATATAATTTACCCTTAGCATTTAATACACATTTATTAACTAAAACATTAACTATTTCTTTATTACTTTTACTTTGAATACTATCAAGTAATTCACATATCATTTCTTGAGTATCTTCATTCTTTCTACTTGATAATGATAAATTAACATTCTTTATTAATGAAAAATCATATTTTAATAAACTTATAATAGTAGGCGTTTCTAAATAATTCATTATATATGGACGTCTCTTGACATACTCTCTTTGGATATCCATATCAGATTGTTTAAGTAAATTAATGTCTTCTTCTATTTTTTCTAATTGTGAATTTATATATTTTTCTCTAGCTTCTCCATTTAAATACATAACAAACTTTTCATCTTCAGCTTTTTCTTTTTGAATGTTTTGAGAAGCATACTTAATAAACACTGGGTTAACATCAATTATATATTCCCATTGTCTATCTATAAACTTATCTTTAGCTGCTTCAATAATAGCTTCAGTTTGTTTTAAATCATATTCACTAAGAACTTTAACTACTGTTCTTAAATCATTCATGAATAGTAAAGGTAAATCCTTAGGTTGTTTAAAGTATAATTTTATATATTCTTTTTGTTCTTCTTCAGTTAAACCAACGTTATCAGCATTCATAAAGAACTTATTGCCACTAATCCAAGAACTAACTAAGTCTCTTTTGGCTTCATCACTACCCTGTTTAAACATTTGAAGATTGCTATTGATTCTTGATTTTTGGAAATCAACAGGCATTATTCTTATTAAAGAAGGGTAGTTAAAAAATAGGTAGCTTAAAACTATCTCATTATTTTCGAATTCTTTATTGTCTAAATAAGCTTGTTCAACCTCTTTTTCACTCTTGTTTTTTAGAGTTTTAATAAAGTTGTTAGCTTTTCTTGCTATTTGTCTACTTTGAAATTGCTTAAATAGTGACATAATCCAACCTCTTCTATTCCATTCTATAGTTTATTATAACATAATAAAAAATGAAAAAAAAGACGAATAAATAAAAACAAATAAGTTATTTCTAACCTATTTGTTATTATTTTGTTTCTTTTTTAAATAAATGATTCCAATTACTATGCCTATTCCCACTAGTACAAATAGTATATTTTGTAAAGTAAATATATTATTCTTTAATATTTCTTTGCTGATATTGAAATGAATATCATTATTTTCTTTTTGTACATTCCAAATATATTCATTATTACTCTTTTCATCAGCATTATTACTCATCATTCTATTATCTGCTTTAATATTTAAAGTAAATGGAGCACATTCACTTTTTCCTTTTAAATAGATAAATATTGTTTTATCATCTTCTTCAACAGCAGCATATTCAAAACATCTTTTTAAAATATCATTCTCTTTAAAATTATCATATGTGTATGTATAACTATATTCTCCTTTGTAATTACCATTTTGATCACTATAGCTTACTTCTTTATATATTTCATCATATGAATCCTTTATAGGACGAGCTTCATTTATTATAGCTTCTATATCCATACCAGATTGATTATATTCTACTTCAGTAAATGAAAATTCTATTTTAGTATCTATTTTATCATTAAAATCAATAGTTAGTTTATTAGTACATCCCGCTAGGATAAAACATATTAGAATTAAAATTAGTCCTTTTTTCATAATTCCTCCTATAACTTAGAATATGCTTCTGCCCTTCTAATAGTTCCATATATTGATTCTATATCACTCACTGATTTGAATTCTCCACTCTTCTTTCTCTTATCGGCCCAATTAACATACGGATCTAGAAGAACTACATTTCCTCTACTACTATAAGATAAAACTATATAATGTCCTGGTACTAAAGCTAATACTGGTTTCCCTGATTTTAAAGCAGACTCTATTTGACCTCTACTAACTGTCTCACACTTTAGATTATAATGAGCAATCATTTTATTATTACCTATTTCGCCCCAACTAGCTGCTCCATAACCTCTATGAGTTAATTCACCATCTTTAATATTTCTCATATATTTAATAACACTATATGGATTAATGTTAGGGTCATTATTTAAACCAGCTGCTATCATAGCAAATGATGTGTATCCACAAGCAGATGAACATAAAGTAGCTGGTCCACCATTTGAACCTCCACCTATATCATATTGTATATTTTTCCATCTATCATCACATTGTTTATAATAGTAAATTCCCATTACGTTATCTACATTACCACTTACGCCAACAGCAAAACTAGTGTTGCCTCCACCACCAGTGCTTCCACCTGATGAGCCCCCTGAAGAACCTCCTTCTCTTTCTCTTCTTGCTTGTTCTTCTCTTTCTTTTCTTTGGCGCTCTTTTTCTTCTTCCTCTTTTTTCTCTTTTTCTTTTATAGCATTTTCTATTTCTTCTAATTCTTTTTCTAATTCTTTTCTTGACGATTCATCTTTAACTTTATGAACCATATTAGTTGCTAACATAAGATCGTTTCTCTTTAATGATTGTTTTGCAAAATTCAAATATATTTTAGCATCACTAACTAATACTTGAGCAATATATTCTTTATTAGCATTTGTTAAACATTTTGTATAATTATTACTATCATATGATGATATACTAGCAATTACACTTACAAATGTAGGTATATAAAAAACAAGTACTGCTGCTATTATTTTAGGAGCCAATGCTTTATTAGCTTTAGCTAAAGCATCAAAATCACTAGATTTTACAGCAATTAAATAATTAATAGAAAGTGAAACCATTAATATAATAGGAACAACTATTTTAATAATTGTTATAATTATTTTCACTATTCTAATTACTGATAATATTTCTGCATTGTCACAAATACTAGTTATTAACATACTTCTTTCACCTATTTTATCTTATCATATTTTAACATAAATAAAAATGATTTATCAAATAAATCATTTTATTTTTTCTTTAAATATTTATGGTTTATAGCAATTTGTTTTATTCCAAATTGATGTGAAAATGCTATTGTACCAATAGTACCATTAACACTTATTACTACACCTTCACCAAATACATTATGTATTACTTTATCCCCTGCTTTAATTGTTTCAGTTACTTCATCACTATTATACATATTATTAATAAATGTTTGAGTTTTCTCTATAGGTCTATCTTCTTTTCTTCCTTCATCAGTTACATTTAATGTGTCTTTATCAATTTCTCTTATAAATCTACTTTCAACACATCCACTTGTTAGACCAAAGATAGTTCTTTGTCTTGCACTTAATAAATATAGTTTTGTCTTAGCACGAGTTATTCCAACATAGCAAAGTCTTCTTTCTTCTTCTAATTCAGTTCCACTTTCAAAGCTTCTAATATGTGGGAATAATCCTTCTTCCATTCCAACTATAAACACTACTTTAAATTCTAATCCTTTAGCAGAATGAAGAGTCATTAAAGTAATAACATCATCACTCATAGAGTATTGTCCAGTATCGCTAACGAGCATAATGTTTTCTAAAAATGATTCTAAATCATATATACCATTATCTTCAAAGTTTATAGCTAAACTCTTAAACTCTTCTAGGTTTTCTAGTTTTCTATAGCTTTCAACAGATTTATCACTTTCATATTCACTTCTCATTCCTGTTTTAACAAGAACATCTTCAATTAATTCTTCTAAGTTCATATCTTTAGAGTCTTCAATTAAATCAAGAATTATTTTTTTCCATTCTAATTCTTTCCCTGAATCAATTGCTTCAAACATACTTGTATTTTCAATAAGTGCTTTTCCTCTTATTGATTCAATTGTTTTAGCACCTATTCCCCTTTTAGGGGTATTTATTACTCTTTCAAGACTTACTGAATCATCAGGATTATATATAATCTTTAAATATGAAACTAAATCTTTTATCTCTTTTCTTTCTAAGAATTTATAAGATCCAATTACATTGTATGGAATACCATTACTAGTGCATGTTTGTTCTATAACACGGCTTTGAGCATTTGTTCTATATAAAACTGCAAAGTCACTATATTTATATCCCATCTCCATTAAATCTTTTATTTTGCTTATAACAAATTCCGCTTCTTTTATTTCATTATCTACTCTAATATATTCAACCTTATCTCCATCTCCACTACTAGTCCATAGATTTAACTTCTTACCTTCACTATTATTCTTTATAACAGAGTTAGCTGCTTTTAATATATTATTAGTGCTTCTATAGTTTTCTTCCAATAAAATTACACACGCATTTTTATAATCGTGTTCAAAATTTAATATATTCCTATAATCTGCGTTTCTCCAAGAGTAAATAGATTGATTATGATCTCCTACTACAAATATATTTTTATACTTATCTGCTAACATTTTGCAAAGATTATATTGAATACTATTTGTATCTTGATATTCATCAATTAATATATATCTAAATCTTTCTTGATAACGCTCTAATATATCTTTATTAGTTTTGAATAACTTAACTGGCATTAATAATAAATCATCAAAATCAACAGAATTATTTTCTTTTAATAGATTATTATACTTTTCATATACTCTAGCTATTACTTTATCATCTTCTCTTAAAAATAATCTACTATACTCTCCTGGAGTAACTCCATCATTCTTAGATGAGCTAATCCTATTAACTATATGTTTAATGTCATAATCATTTGGATCTAAATCTTCTTCTTTTAGAATTCTTTTTACTAAAGACTTAGTATCATCTTGATCTAAAATAGTAATATTATTCTTTAAACCTAATTCTAAGTAATTCTCTCTTATTATTCTAAGGCCAAAAGAATGGAATGTTCCAATAAAGATAGAATCTGCTAAAGTACCTAGTTTTGCTTCTACTCTAAGTTTCATTTCACGCGCTGCTTTATTAGTAAAAGTAATAGCAAGTATATTATATGGACTAATTCCATCATCTATTAATTTAATTATTCTTTCAGTTAAAACTCTAGTCTTTCCACTTCCTGCTCCTGCTAGAACAAGACAAGGTCCTTCTTTATGATTTACCGCTTCTAATTGTTTATCATTTAATGTCATTTTTTTACCTCTAAAAGATATTATAGCAAAATAAAAACCAATTTAATAGCAAACAAACAGAAAGTTTTTACTTTCTGTTTGAAATCTTTGGTTCAACTGGAAAATCATGAATTGTCTTATCAAATAATAATATTGATATATTAGAAATAATAATTAATGCTGAGTCAATAACACCAGAATATGATTTATACTTAATATCATATACAATCCATAATATACATGATACTATTGCTCCTATTAATACTATTTTTTTATGCTTTGTTAATGAATAGCCATCATTAATACTAGCTACTGTTGGTAGAATATCTACAAGTGTATTAAAACTCATATAACCAGCTAGTATATAAAATGGAACTGATACAAAAAATATCAATCTATCTTTATCAGTCTTGTAATACAATAAGTCTCTTATGAAGTCTAATAAACACATAAATAATCCTGTAAAAGCACCTAGTAATAAATAATGAACAGCATAGCTTAATGAACTTAATAATTGCACAACCAAAATTTGGTTAGTATTCTTTCTTCTATAACTAACCAATAATAGCAAGAATGCTTCAAAACCAATTAATTGTGCAATCCAAAAACTCATATTTTCCATAATACGATTATATCACAGACAATATATTTAGAACTTTTTTATTTTATCTCTTTACACAAAATAAAAAATTGTTTTAAAACAATTTTTTACATTCTAGTTAAATCTTGATTAAGAACTGATGTCTTGTTCTTTAACTCTTGTTCATGAGTACTTAAACGATTTAATGCATCATCGTATTCTTTAGCAAAACTTCTAACTAATTTAAGGAATTCACCATATTGATTCTTTAAAACAGTATA
>JAEEGL014619355.1_pt1 | contig 15636 bp, 15 predicted proteins | sample 9134231 | NCBI WGS metagenome assembly JAEEGL01 (sample SAMN16246548, study PRJNA631951) | gut metagenome | biome: gut microbiome; feature: rumen; material: fiber-attached | host: Bos | place: Iran: Karaj | collected 2018-10
TGAAAGTGCTTACTTCGAATGTATCCACGAAATGAAGCTTATCGTTGACCTTATTTTCGAAAGCGGTTTCGCAGGCATGAGATATTCTGTTTCAAACACAGCAGAATTCGGTGATTATGTAACAGGACCTCGTATCATCACAGAAGAAACAAAGAAAGAAATGAAAAAAGTTCTTACAGAAATCCAGGATGGTACATTTGCTAAGAAATGGCTTGTTGAAAACCAGGTTGGTTCTCCACACTTCATGGCTATGAGAAGAAGAAATGCAGAACATCAGCTTGAGAGCGTTGGCGCTGAACTTCGTAAACTCTACAGCTGGAATGATGGCGAAAAACTCATTGATAACTAAGACGAATAATAAAACGGCTCTTTGTCAAGAGTTGGGGTAATATAATAATTGCCTATCAGGCGGCACTTCATATATTGAGGCGCCGCCTTTCTTATGCCGCAAAAATAATATTTGTTTTTAAACCGGTCGTTCGATTAAGAACAAGTAAGGAAAATCAAACTATGTAGCTACAATAATACGCAACCGGCTCACATTCGCCATCCGGGCTCAAGTTCGCCTGGATTGGACGTCCTGTCCAATCCTTGCTTCTTTACAGAGATTTTCCAACATGTTCTAAAATCTCACTTTATGGTTTTAAAACAAATATTATTTTCACGGCATTTAACGGCGACTAAATATACGAATGTGCGCCTGATAGGCAATATTTATATCTGTTTATGACATATATTGTATTGCGTATTTGTCGCGTTATACTTTATAATTATTACAATAACTTTGTAGCTTAAAAGTAAAGTTTACATAAGTTTGAAGTGGGGATTTTTGGCGGAGTTGCCGCTATTATTTCCTTTGGTTTTATTTTTATTACTTAATTGTTTACGGGAGATGAATTTATGGACAAAAAATATGCGTTTGGTGTGGATATCGGCGGCACTACTATTAAAATCGGACTTTTGACCAATGACGGTGAAATCGTTTACGAGACGTCTATCGATACGGATACATCGGATAGCGGAAAAAATGTTTTACCTGATATTGCAGCAAAAATCGCTGAAATCATTAAAGATACCAATACTCCTAAGGAGATGATTTCCGGAATTGGAATGGGCGTTCCGGGTGCGGTTAACTCCAAAGGCGTTGTTAATAAACTTGTTAATATCGGTTGGGGCGTTGTTGATGCCAAAAGCGATATGGAAGCCATTACGGGAATGCGTGTTGAAGTTGGTAACGATGCGAATGTTGCGGCCCTTGGCGAAGCTTGGAAAGGTGCTGCGGAAGGTTACGACGATGTAGTTATGGTTACTCTCGGAACAGGTGTCGGTGGCGGCGTTGTCAGCGGTGGAAGACTAATAGCCGGTGCCCATGGTTCGGGCGGAGAAATCGGTCATATTTTTGTAAATCCCGATGAAATCGACAAATGCGGTTGCGGAAATCAAGGATGCCTTGAACAGTATGCCAGCGCTACAGGTATAGTCAGATTTGCAAAAAAAGCCGGTATGGATGTAAGAGAAGCCAAAGACGTATTTGATTTGGCCAGAAAAAACGACCTTAAAGCTCACAAGGTTATCGACCAATTTGCTACAATCTTAGGGGAAAGCCTTGCAAGAGTTTCTTGCGTTGCGGATCCGGAAATCTTTGTAATCGGTGGCGGTGTTTGTGCATCTGCGGATTTGTTTTTGTATATAGTGGAACAGGCCTTTAAGAGACATTGCTTCCATGCAGCAAGAGAGACTAAGTTTGTTATTGCTCAACTTGGCAATAAAGCGGGAATCTTCGGTGCCGCAAAAATGGTTTTGGACTAATTATTAGTTATAAAGACAAAAACAGACCAACTTCTTATAGGGAAGCTGGTCTGTATTATTTGTGTACACGACGAGGAAAATGCAGAAAGCTTGCTTTCGCGCATTTGACGACCGTGATACAATCCCGAAATGTCGCTTATGCGACTTTCGGTGATTTTGAATAAAAACGAGAAAATACATAACTTGACATATGTCAGAATAACTGCTATATTCTATATTGACATATGTCAGAAAGGATAAGATATGCCTAAGAATACTAAATGCAGGAAAATTTCAGGACTTCCGGGTCAATTCGGTTTCGCGCCGTCGGACAGTGTAGCCGATGATGCGGTGCAAATTACTTTTGATGAGTTTGAAACAATCAGACTTTTGGACAAAGAAGGATTGACACAGGAGCAATGCGCCGAAAAAATGGGTGTTGCCAGAACAACGGTAACCGCAATGTATGAAAGCGCAAGAAAAAAGATAGCAACTGTACTTGTCGAGGGTAGAAGTCTTATTATTTCCGGCGGTAATGTGAAGTTTGATATTTCACAAAAATCATTTTTGAAAAATATGAAAGAAAAAGGAGATAAGACAATGAGAATTGCGGTAACATATGAAAATGGCGAAATCTTTCAGCATTTCGGACACACAGAAAAATTTAAAGTATATGATGTGGAAAACGGAAAAGTTGTAAACGAGGAAGTCGTAGATACAAACGGACAGGGTCATGGAGCACTTGCGGGATTCCTTTTCGGAGGCAAGGTTGATACTCTTATTTGCGGCGGAATCGGAGGCGGAGCTCAGGCAGCATTGAGAGATGCCGGAATCAGACTTTACGGTGGAGTTTCCGGAAGCGCAGATATGGCGGTTAACGCTCTTTTAACAGGAAAACTTGATTACAATCCGAATGTAATGTGCAATCATCACGGTGAAGGACATACATGCGGAGACCATCACAGCGAATCCCATTCATGCGGAAGCCACTGCGGACATTAATTTATGAAAAAAAGAAAAATCTTTAAAATCATCCTTACTATAGTTATTGCTTTCGTTGCGTTTATTGCTGCTTGTTTAATTGTATTTACCGCAGCCGAGTACAGACCCGCGGATGAAGAAAACATTGAAATCAAAACTGCATCGCAAACTTCTTTAAAAACAGCCCTTCCAACCGATGAAGAATTGACAATCCTTTCCTGGAACATAGGATATTGCGGTCTTTCGGATGACGCCGATTTCTTTATGGATGCCGGAAACGGTGTTTATGCAAAAGATGAGGCTACGGTAAATAATAATCTTGAAAATATCGAAAGCATTATCGCTAAGCAAGATGCTGATATTATATTGATTCAAGAAATAGATTTGGATTCCACAAGGTCATATCATGTGAACCAAATAGAGGATTTTACGGAAAATGCTTTTACGGATTATGCATCAACTTTTGCCTATAATTTTAAGGTTTTGTGGATGCCTTTTCCAATCCCTCCATATGGACATATTCAGTCAGGCATTCTTACTCTAACGAATGTGCAACCGACAGAAGCAACAAGAATTCAGCTTCCTTGCCCTTTTTCTTGGCCGTATCGCATACTTCAACTAAAACGTTGTTTGGATGTGGAACGTATACCTGTTGAAAACAGCGATAAAGAACTGGTACTCATTAATCTTCATCTTGAAGCTTATGACGAGGGCGAAGGTAAGATTGAACAAACTAAGATGCTTGCCGAGATTATGCAGGCTGAGTATGAAAAAGGCAATTATGTTATTGCGGGCGGTGATTATAACCAAAGTTTTTCGGGAACCGATACAAGTATGTATCCGGTAGAGAGTGAAGAGTATTTGCAATGCGGTATTTTGGATGAAAGCGTGTTTAGCACAAACTTCAGCTTCTATATGGATAATACGCTTCCAAGCTGCAGATCTTTGGACAGAGCATATGATAAAACGGATGAGAACTTTCAGTATTATTTAATTGACGGCTTCATTGTTTCAGACAATGTTGAAGTCAAGAATATGGAAACAATGGATTACGGTTTCCAATACAGCGATCACAATCCGGTTAAAATGTCAGTTCGTCTTAAATAGACGAACTGATTTTTTTTAAAATTTCTTGAAACACTTTTCATATTATGCGACACTATTATTATGAAATCGATTTAAAAGGGATGAATTCATCCCGGTAAGGGAGTACTGCATGCAAGTAAACACAGAGCTGGTCCGAAGAGCAAAGAACGGAGATACACAGGCTTTCGGGCAACTTTATGAGCTCATTTATAAAGAACTTTGTAAATATGCCTTTTACTGTTTGGGCAATGATGAAGATGTTAAAGACGTGGTAAGCGAGACGGTTTTGGATGCCTTTAGATCGATAAAAAGTCTTAAAGACCCAAATGCTTTCGGTGCTTGGATGTTTAGAATTTTATCGGCAAAATGCAAAAGAAAGCTTGCTTCTTATGTTGATAAGACATTGGAATTTAACGAAGCTTTTGATTTACAGGCTTCGCCCGTCCGACAAGATCCGGCAAATGAGGTCGTGAATGACGTGGCATTGGAAAGAGCCTTTAAGGCTTTGAACCCAATTGACAGACAAATTGTTTCCATGTCAACATTTGCGGGATTTAACAGTAAAGAAATAGGCGAACTTCTGGGAATGAATAAGAATACCGTAAGAACAAGGCTTTCCAGGGCACTTGAGTCTATGAGGACTTACTTGAGATAGCTTTTGACAAAAAAGCAAAGCGGGTTTTTATTCACAACAAGAGGCAATCGGATTAAGCAATCGGAGATTTATTATGGGAAGAGAAGATTTTACAAATGAAGAAAAAGAAATAATCGATAAAATAAGGCAATCGTCTTCAAATTACAAAGTTCCAAAAGAATTAGAAGCTGAAAACATTGTAAATATGTTAAACGCAAAGGGGAATAATATGGAATACGTAAAATATGACAATAACAGGGGCAAAAAGCCTTACAAGAAATTTATACCTATTATAGCTTTGGGAGCAGCGGTTGCGGTTGCAATAATTGCGGTTTTTGCAATACCGCACAGCAACGCCTACCAAAGAGTAATTCCGTCACTTGGCATTAATCAGCCTGCCATGACACTTGCATATGCAGCCGATTATAAGGAAATAAGAGATGTTTTGAATGCGGCAAATATGATTAGGGGCGATAAAGGTTCTTACATCGACGGCGGCGAATGGCTCGAAGATTTTGCACCGAACGGTTCGGAAAAGGTGATGTAGCTCAAGCAGACGGCGCTATGGCAGAGGATGCCGAAGCAAGCACAAATCCGTCAGACTCGGAAAACGACTCGGATAAAGATTATTCCGATACAAACGAGCAGGTTGAAGGTGTTCATGAAGCGGATGTTGTTAAAACAGACGGCAGATACATTTATTCAACAAACGGTCTTGAAAACGGCATTAAAATCGTTGACACAAAGACAGAAAAGCTTGTGGCTACAATCAATATTAGTGATTGGGATGAGGAAAATTTAAGCTCTGATTTTGAAATGTACTACAGCGATGACAAACTCATAATTGTTGCCACAAAATACAGCGATTACTATAGCATGCAATACGGCTATGAAGACGAGACTTGCGTGGCATATGTTTTCGATGTGTCTGACAGAAGCAATCCTAAATTTGATGGCTCAAGCAGCATATCAGGATATTATGTAAACTCGCGTTTGGTAGGCGACACACTTTATTTATTCAGTAAATATGCGATTTACGATTATGAAAGCAATGACTGTGTTCCTTGCGCAAACGGAAAGAGCGTTGATGCAAATGATGTTTGCTACCTTACATATATTGATTCTTGCAATTATTTGAATGTTGCATCCATAAACATTAAGGATCCGGGAAATATTGTTGATAATATGTCATTCCTCGGAGAATATAACGATTTGTATGTAAGCGAAAACAGCATATATGTTGCAACTTACGGTGATGAATATTTCTACGACAAAGACATTACACAGATTATCAAGATTAACTACTACGACGGCCTTTTGGAAGGTGTTGCAACGGTTAATGTTGAAGGATATGTAAAGAATCAGTTCAACTTTGATGAAAAAGACGGCAATTTACGTCTTGTTGCGGATGTAATGGATTACAATACATGGCAAGATACATCAAGCGTATACGTTTTGGATGAGGGGTTAAACCTTATAGGTCGTTTGGATGGCGTATCACCGGGCGAGCAAGTTAAATCCACAAGATTTATGGGTGATATGTGTTATTTTGTAACATTCGAAAACACGGATCCTCTTTTTGCGGTTGATTTATCCAATCCAACGAATCCGACATTAATCGGAGAGCTTAAGATTACGGGATTTTCGGATTATCTTCATCCTTGGTCGGATAATCTTCTTCTGGGAATAGGTTATGAAATTGACCCGGACTCACCGCTTGATACAATCGGCATTAAACTGACGATGTTTGACATATCGGATCCGACTAACATTAAAGTGAAGGATTCTACGGTTATTAAGGATTACACGGAAGGATATTTCGGAAGCAATCACAAGAGCGTTATGATCGACCCGGAAAAGGGCTTGATTGGCTTTGTGGCAAAGGGTTCGGAATTTTTAAGAAAAGATAAATACTACTATGAAGAGGATTATGATTACGACTATGACGGCGATGATGTAATCCTTTACGAGCCTGAAGAAATTAAGAATGTTGTAAATGATGCTTTGGACGACGTTTTAAAAGGCCTTGCGGCGCCTGAAGATGAAACCGCAGCTCCTATCGACGAACCAGCAATTGGCGGCGATTATTACGAATATGATGTTTATAAAGATGTTTATGAGTATTTGGTGATTAATTACAGTGAAGATAAGGGCTTTAGCGTGTCAAAGACAGGTTTGGATGCGGATATCGAATATGATGCTAATGCTTATACATTAACAAATACAGGAGATATCAGAGGTCTTTACATCGGTGAGAAGTTGTATGTTGTAATACCGGATAGCAAGGTTAATGTGTATGATTTGAAGACATTAGCAAAGACTAACGAAATATCGGTCAAATAGAATGCTACAATACCGACACGTTGAATGAAAATTCACACACTGTGATATTTTCATTCTGCGTGTCGAATTTTAGTTTTTTTAATACTTTTTTGTTCAATTGATTGTATTTCGCCAATATCCCGGTTAAAGCCAAAACTATACATCTGTTTTTTGGTTTGTTATAATTAAAGTGTTAGAAATAACTATGTATTATTCTTTGTTTTAAATTACAGCATAAAAAGCATATGAGGTGTTGGTGAATGAATATTGTTGTATGTCTATCAAGAGACCTTACATTTTTTTCAAATTTAACATATCTTGCGGATGGCGGCGGGCCGACTCATGCGTCTATTGGGCTTTCCGAGGATGCGGAACTTTATTACAGTTTCAATTTCAAGGGACTTAAAAGAGAGTACAGAACCTCTATGAAAAAGCGCCCGAGAGAGATGAAACGCTATATTATAGAGGTTTCGGACGAGGCCGGAAATAAGCTTAACAGCATAATTAATGAAATGCTGGAGCAAAAAGAAAAGTATCAATATTCGAAGCTTGGAGTGTCTTTGAGTTTGCTTCATTTGCCAAATAACACGGATGACGACGACAGCTATTACTGTTCTCAGTTTGTTGCAGCGGTGCTTAAAGAATCGGGCTGTGTTGATATAAAGACCAAGCCTGCGGATTGTTTGCCAAACGTTCTCCTTAAGGAACTTGAAGACAGCGGACAAATCGTAAGAGTCGAAGATGAGGCGGAGCTTGTTAATCCGGCAGAAAAAGCAATCGGAAAAACAAGAGAGGGTCTTTCAAGCGGCTATGACAAGCTTTCGGATGCTTTGGAAGGCAGCGGAGTCGATAAAAAGCTGGATCCACTTTACGGCAACATGGTAGTTAAGCTGAATGTGGCCGAAAAAGCTACCCGCGATGCACCGGAGAAGTTAGCAAAACTAACGGGCGGGCTTTTAAAACAAGGCAGCGAAAAGCTGATGGAACTTGGTGAAACGGCAAAAGGCTTGCTTAGAGGAGATTATCCGAAGAAGCATAAACCTGCTAAGGTGAAGGGGAAAAAGGCCAAACCCGCCAAACAAACGAAAAAAGTGAATAAGAAGAAATAAAAAATCTGGACTTGCAATAATCTAAAATGATATAATATTTACAGTGATAGTTTTATATAAATATAAACAAATATCACAAATATTTTTTAAGGGGGAAAAAAAATGGTTAGAACTTTAAAAGTTTCACACAAAAAACTGCTTGCGTTTTTTATAGCTTTCGCAGTTGCGTTACTCACCATAGGGGGGGTGCTGCCTAGTATTGCTAAGGCACGTCCGGCCGGAGATATTTCTGATGTTGATATTACGCTTGGTACTATGCCTGAGGTTGGAAAAACAGCAGGAAGCGTAATGGATGACAATGATATTTCATTCGTTACAAACGGAACACAAGCTATTGAGCATTATGATAGCGTAGCCATCGATGTTCTTGAGTGGGTTGTGGATGAAACAGATCCTAGATTGTCGGATTATCAGATGATGGATCCGGATGATGTATTTGAAAAAGATGGCGATTACAAGCTTATGCTTTTAATGCATCCTGAAGATGCAGCTAAAATTGCGGAAGATCCTTATGTAACAATAAACGGATTGCAGGCAGATTGGGATATAAGTACCGGTCATTTCTATATGGAATTTGTGTTTAGCACCGTAAACTATGATTCTGACGGTGGAACTGCAGTTGCTTCGGAGTCGGTTATCATGGGAGATTATTTTACAGAACCTGCAGAGCCTACAAAAGAAGGTTATGAATTCCGTGGCTGGTGGTTTGATGATGAGTTAGCACCGGATCGTCAAGGTTGGTACATTTTTGATGCGGAGCCTGAAAATCTTGCTGAAATAACTTTAACCGCAAAATGGTCAGAAGTAGTTGATGATGTCGTGTTAGACGGTGATAATCAAACATTTTATTTGGAATCCGGTAATGATGTTTCAATTAGATGGAATATGAATTATAATGATTTCTTCTTTTTGGAGCTGCTAAACACTTCAACAGGTGAATATGTATATCCTGAATATGATGTAGACTACGTAGTTAAAGAAGGAAGTACTATTGTTACTTTTACAAATAGCTTCTTAAAAACTTTAGAAGTAGGTAAATACGAAGTCAGAGCAATGTTTAATGATGCTAATGACAATGTAACTATTGCAACAGCAACATTAACAGTAAATGAAGGCGCAGCTCCAGCAACAACACCTCAAACCGGCGACAATGCAAACATTGTAGCATTTGTATCAATCGGCCTTGTGGCAATCGCAGGAATTGCAACTGTTGTATTTGTAAAAAGAAGAGTTAATGAATAATAAAGATATCTATAAGATTTAAATTTATATCTATAAGATTTAAGGGCGACACCGTGAGGTGCCGCCCTTTAGTGTTATACAAATTGTTCCTTTACCATTGTAATTTGTATCCACATAACCTAAAATATCATTAGTTATTGATAAAGCGAGGATGAATTATGGCTATCGAAAAAGCAAAAGAGTATCTTAAAAAATATGGTCTTGAGGACAAGGTAATGGAATTTGACGTTTCTTCCGCAACGGTTGATCTTGCGGCAAAAGCACTTGGTTGCGAAGGAAAGCGCATTGCAAAATCTCTGTCTTTTATGCTTGATGATAAGGCGATACTTGTAGTTTCAGCCGGAGATGCAAAGGTAGATAATGCAAAATACAAAGCAAGATTCGGAGCAAAGGCCAAAATGCTTTCGCCCGAACAGTGCGAAAACATGGTGGGGCACGCAGTCGGCGGAGTTTGTCCTTTTGGCATCAATGATGATGTTAAGGTTTATCTGGATGAATCCTTAAAAAGATTTGAGACGGTTTATCCGGCCTGTGGTTCTTCAAACAGCGCAATAGAGCTGACCCCCGCAAAACTTGAAGAGGTGTCGGAATGTGAAGGCTGGGTGGACGTTTGCAAAAATTGGGAGTAAAGAAATATTATCCCAAATGGGATTGCAAATTAAATATGCAAGACTGCGCAGAAAGCTGACTTCAGAGCTTGTGGCAGAAAGAGCGGGTATAAGCAGAGCAACTCTTGTGGCGATAGAAAAGGGCTCGCCATCTGTTGCAATCGGCAATTATGCGGCGGTTTTGCATGCACTAAATTATATGGATAAAGACCTGCTTCTTGTTGCGAAAGATGATGAACTTGGCAGAAAGTTGCAGGATTTGAATTTAACGGTAAAGAAAAGAGTGGAAAAGAGGAAAGTAAATGGATAGTGAAAAGGTGATATATTTTGCATTTGATCACAAAGAGGTTTCATATGAACGATAATAAACGAGAATGGATTAAAAGCAAAAATGATCTTGTATCTGCAATTAAGAATCTTGGATTTCCGGAGGAACTTGGCGATGAGATTGCGAAGCAACTGGGAAGCCCCAAAGCAATGCAGCGCATGATTGGCTACTTATATAACGAAAAACCCAAAAGTGTAGAATTGGTTGTGGATGAAATGCTTGCAATCTGCAGTGATATTAAGACTTGGAAAGATAAAAAAGCTGCCCAAGAAGCAAATGCAAGGTATAAAGAAATACTATATTACGGTCTGGATGGTGAGGATGAATAAAAGGCGTGCAATGCACGCCTTTTTAATATACAATCCTATTTTATCTAATAACCATATGTTAATAGCTCCCAATCGCCGCCGTCTTCTTTAGCGAGCCACCATTGATAGTTGTTATAGTCTGAATCCGGTTCCAATGAGCCGGTGTTTTCTTTATCGGTGTGGAAATCGCTGGTAAACATTACTACTTGTGTAAAGTTTTTGCCATTTTCGAGTTCCTTCATCCACGCGAGGTTTTCAGCAGTGTTGTATTCATCACCTGCATAGCTGATGCTGTGAAGCTCACAGCCCGGGAATGCAGCAAATGTACATTTAATCGTAAGCACCGCATCATTAAGCTCATCTTGGCTGAAAAGAGCAGAGTTGCCATAATCAATCGTAAGCGCCGGTGCTTCTTTGCCTGCTAAATATTCTTCCAAGGTCATGCCCGGATTTGACATGATTTCCTTTGCAACATCCACGTTGTCCAAATATCTGATGTGCCATGGTTCATAGCGATATCCGGTTATATGCTCCTCACCTTCGAGATAGCGAAGAATAAAGCCATAATCAGCTAATTTTTCATGAATTTTATCCCAAACGCCAAGATACTCGTCCTTTTCCATGTCTTCGTTGTAGTAAACATCAACAAAGTTGCCATCGGCGTCTTTAACCTTAAAGTAAAGATCCAGAGCAAGTCCGGTGTGATGCTCCGAATATCCAGGCTTTGCAACGGTTTTTAAAGCATAATCAGCACCGTATTTTTCGGTGAATTCATCCATTATTTCCTGCTGCGCCGCAATGCTTCGACGAGCGGAATCAAGCTCCAAATATATGCCGTCGTTTTGCTCCAAATCATCCTTCATTTTCAGATAAGCATCATAAGCCTTTTTCTCAACTTCTACCTCGTCAGCTACTGAATTGGTGATGGTTACGGTCTCTAAAGCTTCTTCCCAGCCTTCAGGCAGAGGATTAAGTTTATTTACCAATGCCATGTAATCTATGCCGGATGCTGCATCCTTATTATCATCTGTAGTGCTTTTCGATTTGTCTGAGCATGCAAGCATTGAAAATGCAAGACATGCAATGATTATTACCCCTAATAGTTTCTTCATTTTAACCCCTTTCTCCAAGCCGACTTTAACTAAAATAATAACGACTTAAGGTAGTGTAGCGGCTTAAATATGCGTGATGATATCACATTTATATAACAATTATATTTTAAAAAATCATCGAATTCAACAGAAAAAGGCGCTTCGCGCGCTGCTATACTACGTCTAGCAGAAGGTATAAGCCATTTGACAATGGCTTATACCTATATATAAACAATTATTAACTAATCCTTTATTAATCTGAATGCGGGGTATGTCATGAAATCCTTTTTTTATTCACTTAAAGAACTTATATGTAAAAGCGCCTTAACAAAGACTTTAACTATTGTTATTATTGCGGGAATTGTAGCGGCTATTGTTATTCCTGTTGCTTTTAACGCTAATAAGAAAGAAGCTTCCACCATCACCCAATCCGAATCCGAAACAAAATCCAAAGACAAGGATTCGACCTCTTACATAATCAAAGGAACTCTGACAGACGACGGTACAAAGCAGGTCATCGTTGCAGCGGATGCTACATACGAGATTGAAAACGGTGTATTGTACAAATTAGATGAAAACGGTAAGAGAGTAAAGCTTACGGACAATCTTAAAAATGTGACATTATATGATGAAAAGGATACGGCCCTTGCATTGGTAGACGGTAAGTTTACAAAGGCAGAAGAAGAGACAACGATAAAGCCAGCTGAAGAGCAGACAGAAGCACCGACGGAAGAAGTTATTGTATCAAACGCCGAAGACTATGTCATTGAGAATGACGAAGGAACAGTATCCGATGAGGAACCGGCACCGGTAAATAATAATGTAAAGACCGGCGCAAGAGGTTATAATGCAGATGGTGTGTATACGATTGATGGAATCCCTCAACCGGTAATAAGTGACAAATATCACGCTTGGCGTGATCCAATAGAAGCCACTTTTCCTGAATATTGGAATGCTACAATATCTCCATATGATCCTACTCCTCTTTATCCCGAATACATTAACTATTTCAAGGATATGGGCGCTGAAGATTGTTATGAATGGTACGACAACTACATTGTTACTGGCATTTTAAACCTTGATGATTATTAAAATAATACACCCAATTTAATTGGGTGTATTTTATTTACGTATTATGAACAATAAATAACATTTTCCATAATAATAGTAGTTCACAAAACAGTGAACTAAATATACACGAGAAAGGAGGGAAAAACTTGGTTAAAAAAACGACCTTAAAACCACTTATTATGGCAGTTGTGTTTACTTTATTGATTTTAATATTCTTTTGCGGTTCCTTAATACCCATAAAAGCTGCCGGCCGTCCGTCTTTGGGCGTACATAGCAGGGAAGAATACGATTATGAAATATCCCAAAATTTATCCTGGGGAAATGAAAATTGGATATGTGTTGTTGTACAACCGCCCGGTACATATCTTTTTCGGTCAAGCAGAGGAGACTCATACGAGTTTACTATTTCCAACGGCGTGAGTGATTACCGTGTAATTGCATATGATTCAAGCTATTCCAATACGTTATATTATAAAATACCCCAAAATACTGCTCAGTATTCATATTTATTTAAAAATAAAACGTTTGGAATAACAGTTTATGATGCGGACACTGTTACCGTAATCGGACGTGAAGAAGGTACGGTTTACACGTCACCCGATGGTGCTTGGAAATATATCAATCTAAATGATATAAAGGCTCCTAGCGGACACTATAACTGGACACTTGGGAACTCAGGAGCTTTTGATTATACGATTGTTGTAAATACTTATGCTCAGACAACCAATCACTACAAAAAATCAGCTCAAACAGGTAAATACTTAACGACGGCGTTTGACACGAAAAAAGAATCTGTAGAATACGGCAAGGAATATACGGTTAAATACACAACTGTACCCAAGGGCTATAAAAAAGCAGGACTTGGAGGAACTTTTTCAGTAAATGGTTCCACACAAACGTCATATAAATACACCGTAACCGGTCCTGCGACTAACAGTGCGTATTACGATCCTATCAAATATACCATAACATATCTTCCCAACACCGCAACAAGCGGCTCCATGACCTATTCAACTCATTACTATGACTACAAAACGGCTTTAACAGCCAACGATTACAAGAAGCAATTTAAAGTGTCATTTAATGCAGGAGAAGGGGAGAGTGAGAGTGATTATCTGATTGCGGATTATGCGTTCGGCGGATGGAATACAAAAGCTGACGGCAGCGGAACAGCGTTTGCGAATAGCCAGCAAGTATAAAAGGCGTGCATTGCACGCCTTACACATTTTTATTTCTCCTTGTTTTTATAACCGTATTCATAATATTTGTGCGTTTTGAAAAATGTTTCCCAATCGGATTCTTCTCTTGGAACTCATAATACATGAACGCCATCGTCTTTGACAACCCAGAAAATAATAGCGGGTGGAAAAGGCAATTTGTAAATAATATAATTCCTATACAATAAACCGGTGGACGGGAAAATCGTTGCATTGGTTGATAGCGCCGATATTTCTTTATAAATGTTAGCGTGGTATTCCAAGGCTCTTTTTTTACCAAATTTGATAGTTATATATTCTTCGGTATCAACAATGTCATAGATAGCTTCGTTTGTTAAATTAACATTCCGCTTTTGCAATTTCCCTTTTTTCAACCAACTCGGCAATTAAATCAAAGGCATCATCAACAGGCATTTCTCTGCCGGTTTCCATATCATCAATGCCTCTGTCTAAGATTTGAGCAATATCACAATAATCATTTTTGCTTTTGTTTGCTTCCATATAAGATATTCCTTTCATAAAGCCGATTTCCTTTCTCTGTATTTTGAGAGAAAGTCCTACAAGAAGGACTGACTCAAGTGAATATGACAATCCTTCTGACTAACCATATTATAACACAACGAAAAAACGGTTGCCATGAATGATTGAACATATGATTAAAAATCTTTTGAATTCTTTGCCGAAAAGGCGTGATTAGAATTCGAATCGGATTCTTCCGAGCAGAACGTCAGAATTAAATCCGAAGATGAGTATAGCAAAGATGTGAAAGAGCGTCAATGACATTCTTAAAATTATTACAATACCGTAAGATGGCTATCGAAAAAGCAATAGAGCTGACGCTCGCAAAACTTGAGAATCTAAATCTCAATAAACCTTGCAACATCTGCGTTTTTCAGCGAATACTGTTTGCAGGCGAAACCGATTTCGCGCATCTTAATGGTTGGAAGTATGTCTTTTACTTCCACAAGTTCCCCTGATTTTAACTCGTCTTTTACAAAGCCTTTGATGACGCAGCCGATGCCCAATCCGCATTTGGCAAATTCCGTAATCAAGTCCATGGTTGTTACTTCAATGATATTTTTAAAGACTATTCCTTTGGATTCCAAATATTCATCCAAGTATCTTCGGGTCAGGTTGGTTTTATCAAGCATCATGATATTTGCATCATTCAAATAATCATATTCATGCGCGTTTGATTTGGATGCGTTCTTTGAAATAAGCTTATCCGGCGTTTTCTCGGCATGTAAAGAAACATTGTTTGATAAGCTTTCCAAATATTCCGGTGTTGCCACAAATGTATCTTTTATTTTCATAAGTGGCTCAAAATGCAGATTTCCCAAGGCTTTTGGCTTGGCTATAAGTCCCAGGTCCAGTTCGTTATCGTTGAGCATCTTGATGGTTTCGTTTGTGGCCTGGCAATTTATTTTTATTTTCACATTGGGATTTTCTTTCATGTATTTTTGCAAATGAGGCAAAAGAGCGTTTTTGCACAAAGTAGTACTAACACCTATGCTTAGGTGCGATATATTGCTTCCGGAGCTGTTTTTAAGTTCATCCCTTGCATCATCGATTGCTTTAAATGCAGGGGCCAGGCGGGCGTAGAGCTTTTCGCCGGCAGGGGAGAGATTAACTCCCTTTGGATGACGCACGAATAGTTTTGTATTGTAATCACTTTCAAGGTTTTTAACCGCTTGCGATATGGCAGGTTGGCTTAAATAAAGGGTTTTTGCCGCTTTTGATATGCTACCTGTTTCCGCCACAGCGCAGAAGATTTCAAAATTATTAAGATTGTCGGACATGCTTGTTCTCCTTGTTTTTTTGAAGTAAAATATGTATATAGTGTTTAAAACA
>JAEEGL016166739.1_pt1 | contig 15636 bp, 15 predicted proteins | sample 9134231 | NCBI WGS metagenome assembly JAEEGL01 (sample SAMN16246548, study PRJNA631951) | gut metagenome | biome: gut microbiome; feature: rumen; material: fiber-attached | host: Bos | place: Iran: Karaj | collected 2018-10
ATCAAAGGTTCCTCCCCACATTGCGTATAGTACTATATCGTTAGTTGTACCAGTTAGAGTATAGCTAGAAGAAGGTTGGTAAGTAGTACCAGTACATTGAGAGCCACCACCAGTGGGGGTAGTGGTGCACCAGCCTTTAAACAGAAAGCTCGTCCTAACAGGAGAGAGCGAAGAAATAGGAGCCGAAGGAACGCTCTCGCCAATAATATCTATCGGCATATTAGATACTACACCATCGTTATATGTAATGGAATAGGAAGTAGCAAAAACTGGATAATCACCAAAAATAAACAAACCAACGCTCGCAATACCTGCAACACTTATTAGCCTAAACAGCCACCTCATCATTTTATCGAAGTATAACCATTACCTTTTATACTTAATATAAATATACTCTTTTTCCCTATTTATCGTCAAGAATTGATTTTTGATAAAGACATTATATAATAAATACATGGAAAATCAGATCATTCTCATTGATAAACCTACTGGTATTTCTAGCTTTGGCGTCGTTGCTAAAGTCCGTAGGTATCTCAAAGCCAAGTTCGGCCATAAAATTAAAGTTGGTCATACTGGTACACTTGATCCTTTCGCCACTGGACTCCTTATTCTTTTAACTGGCCAAATGACCAAAAAATCCAACGATTTTCTCAAGCTTGATAAAACTTACGAAGCTACTCTTCGCTTCGGTTACACTTCTACCACAGGCGACCCCGAAGGAAAGCTAGAAAAGATCAGCAATATTGTTCCAGATATCAACCAGATCAAGAACACTATTAATTCATTCCTTGGCGTAATTAATCAAAAAGTCCCCACCTTCAGTGCCGTAAAAATCAATGGTCAACGTGCTTACAAACTCGCCCGTGCCGGCAAAAATTTTGAGACCCCGACCAGAAAAATTACTATCCACAATATTGAAATTTTAAATTACAACTATCCAGAACTTAAAATCCGTTGTAAAGTCTCAAGTGGCACTTATATTCGCGCTCTTGCCGAAGACATTGGTAAAAAACTTGAAACTGGCGCTTATCTCATTGCTCTTAGAAGAACCTCCATCGGGCAATTCAGCATCGACAATGCTAAAACTCTCGACGGTTTTTAATCCGTGCTATAATGAAATTATGTTAATTATTGGCTCTCGTCTCGTCGGTACTTCTATTCTTAGCATCCAAGCTGGCGGTTCTATCGGCTATCTAGCTGAACCCATCATCAATCCAGACAATCTCAAAATTCTCGCCTTTATTGCTAGTGGACCGCTTATTCCAAAATCCGCCAACATTCTTGATGCCAAAAGTATTCGTGAATATTCACCTCTTGGCGTCGTAATCGACAGTATCGATGAACTCGTTACCCCAGACGATATCGTCAAAATCCAAAAAATCCTTGCTCTTAATTTCAAACTTACCGGACTTAAAGTCGAAACCAAAAAAGGTTCCAAGCTCGGTCATGTCACTGATTTCACTGTCACTGACGACAATTTTACTGTTCAACAAATCATCGTCAAACGCCCAATTCTAAAAAGCTTCGTCGACCCCGAACTCACTATTTCCCGCAAAGAAATTATCGAAATAACTGACTATAAAATTATCGTCAAAGACGAAGAAAAAACTCTCAAATCCCGTGCTGAAAAGGAAGATTTTGTTCCAAACTTTGTTAATCCTTTCCGTAAAACCGAACAAGATTACGCCCCCGCCGACACTAAAAAGCCAGGCTAGTCCACCTTTCTTTCCATTAATTGCCTCACTAAATCGTACGAAAACCCTTGCCGACAAAGATACATTATCAATTTTTCGTCATCATATTTTGTCCGTTTTTTCGCAATAATTTTTAAAACCTCCTCTTCGTCATTCCGTTCATCCAAAACATTACCAATAATCTCCTTTGATACACCTTTTTTGGCAAGCTCCATCGTAAGCCTTTTTCGCGAAATCCCTTTCTTTATAAACCTATTCTCTACATAATACTTAGCAAAAGTCTCATCATCCAAGTATTTTTTATTTTTTAATTTTTCAATCACGTCGGCTATATATTTTTTATCTAATTTTTTTTCATAAACCTTTCTACCTAAATAATCCTGAACTTCTTTTTCTGAACGTGGTCGCATCAAAACCCATTCCAAAACTCTTTGGTATAATTTTCCAAATTCACTTGCCTGTTTCAGTTCTTCAAACTTTTCTATTGAAATTTCAGCACCAACCTTCAACTTGTAATCCACTACTTGTGTAATGTTTAACGAAAACTCAAACTTCCCATCCACAAAAACATTCGCCCGTTCCGGATTTTTTACCCCTTGCCTAATACTCGTAATAATCATCAGTCGTCTGCCGCAGCTTTTTCACGTACCTTTACTTCAATTTCTGCCATCAATTCTGGTTTTTCTTTAAATAACTTCTTCACCGCTTCGCGTCCTTGCCCCAAGGTCTCACCATTATATTTTATAAATGCACCAGATTTTTCCAAAACATTATATTGTACACCAAGATCCAATACATCACCTGCTTTCGAAATTCCCTCGTTATACATAATGTCAAATTCCGCCGTACGGAAAGGTGCCGCAATTTTATTTTTTACTACCTTTACTTTTGTTCGGTTACCTGAAATATTGTCACCTTCCTTAATTTGCCCGATCCGCCGAATATCTACTCGCACTGACGCATAAAATTTCAGTGCATTTCCACCCGTCGTCGTTTCCGGATTACCAAACATCACGCCAATTTTCATCCGAATCTGGTTAATAAATATTACTGTTGCACGAGATTTAGAAATAATTCCGGTCAACTTCCGCATTGCTTGTGACATTAGCCTTGCTTGAAGCCCCATCTGCGCTTCGCCCATCTCGCCGTCAATTTCAGCTTGCGGCACCAACGCTGCCACCGAATCCACCACAATTAAATCTACTGCATTTGATCGCACCAAGGTCTCTGTAATTTCCAAGGCTTGCTCACCATTATCTGGCTGAGAAATTAGTAAATTTGCCGTATCTACGCCAATTCTTTTAGCGTAAGCTGGGTCCAAAGCATGCTCTGCATCAATAAATGCCGCCTGTCCACCTTGTTTTTGGATTTCCGCAATCGCATGTAAAGCCAAAGTTGTCTTACCTGAAGATTCCGGACCATAAATTTCGATAATCCTTCCCTTCGGGTATCCACCACCCAGTGCCAAATCCAACGCCAAAGAGCCACTAGGCAACAATTCTACATCCATTTTCGGCGTCTCGCCAAGCTTCATAATTGATCCGTCACCAAACTGTTTAGTAATTTGCGAAATCGCAAGTTTCAAAGCTTCGCTCTTTCCGTCTTCCGCTTTATTGTTTTTCTTCTCAGCCACCACATCCTTTTTTGCCATAATAGTATTACCTTTCTATTAACTATTATATAATATTTTGTAAAATGGAAACAGAGTTGATTTATACATTAATGTTTTTCTCCTATTATGTTCATTAAGCTTTACTAGCTCTATTTCCTGCGCCCCTATATAACACGCCAAAAAATCAAAATCAACTCTTTCATTACACTTAGGCTTTTATATAACAAAATTACTTTTCTAATAATAGATTAACTCTATTACCAGAAAAACAATTATCATTACAATTTGATATAATATAGCTATGCGAATAAATGAAAATATTTTAATTTCTAGTCTTACCACTATGCGTCTCGGCGGCCCCGCCAAATATGTTATTGAAATCGAAACCCCCGAAGATATCCCAAACGCTTACAATTTTGCCCATCAAAATAATTTATCCACTTTTGTCCTTGGCTACGGTGCCAATTCCATTGGCCACGACGAAGGATATAATGGCGTTATCATCATCAACCGCATGCGTGGAATAACCGACATCACACAGACGAACAACGACAATATATTATCATCAAAAAAAGCAACAGCACCAAAAGAAACCTCCTTTTATATAAAAATTATGGGGGGCGAATATTGGGATAACGTCGTCACCTATGCCTGCGAACGTGGTCTCACCGGTATTGAAGCCCTGAGTAAAATCCCTGGCCTTACTGGTGCCGCCCCCGTCCAAAACATCGGTGCTTATGGTCAAGAAATCGCTGACACTCTCATCGAAATCGAAGTTTTCGACTCCACCACAAACACCTTTAAAACTCTTACAAAATCCGATCTCCAATTTTCCTACCGCAAAAGCCTTTTAAATACCACCGAGAAAGGACGTTATTTTGTTATTTCAGTCACACTCAAATTAAGCCTTGGCACTATGCCCCGCCCATTCTATAATTCTATCGAAAAATACATCGCCGAACATCACTGCACTGATTTTTCTCCTCAAGGCATTCGTAATATTGTTTCTAAGATTCGCACCGACAAACTTCCCGATCCTCTCACTACACCCAGTGCTGGTTCTTTCTTTAAAAATATTTACCTCACAAATGAAGAAGCTGATCTCGCTGAAGGTAAAGGCTATCCCGTTCATCGTGGTCGCGACGGCAACAAAATCAATTCCGGTTGGCTCATCGAGCAAGCCGGCTTCAAAGGCGCTCTTCTTCACGGCATTCGCATCAACGATAAGGCCACCCTTGTTCTTATCAACGAATCTGCTAAATCTTACGCTGACCTTGCCGCCGCTCGCTCCGAAATCGTCAATAAAGTTTATGATAAATTTGGCTATTGGCTAGAGCAAGAACCAGAGGAAATCAAATGAAAGAATTAAACGGACGTGAGCTCGCTGGCTTTATTAAAGAACGCCAAGTTCATCAAGTTGCAACTATGCAAAAAAAACCAAAGCTCCTCATTATTCGTGATAGCGACAATCCCGTTATTATTAAGTATGTCCAATTAAAAATCCAATACGGTAAAGATATCGGTGTTATTGTAGAAGATTATTTGGCCAAAAACTCCGCTGATATTGCCACAAAAATTACCTCCGCCAATCAAAACCCCGAAATAACCGGCATTATTCTCCAACTCCCTATCCTCGAAAAAAACCAAACCGACACCCTTTCAAACCTCATTGCTCCCGAAAAAGACGTTGATGGCCTCTCTGACCACGGCGATTATGACTCCGCCACCGCTACCGCCATCAATTGGCTCCTCGCTGGTAATGATATCAAACTAGAAAACCAAAAAATCGCCCTCGTCGGCCGTGGTAAACTCGTTGGAAAACCTCTTTACAGGATGTTCACCAATTCCGGTTACCACGTCAACCTCTTCCATCACGGTTCTGATTTGACAAAGCTTAATCAGTATGATATAATCATTACTGCCACGGGCGTTCCGGGTTTGATTTCCAGTTCCATGATTAAACCCGGCGCTACTCTTTTAGATGCTGGCACCGCCAGCGAAAACGGTGTTTTAAAAGGTGACATTTCAAACGAAGTCCGAAATCGTCAAGATTTGACCGCCATCACCCCTACTGTCGGCGGAGTCGGTCCACTCACTGTTGCATGTCTTTTTGATCACATCATTCAAGCTGCCCTGAAATAACCCAAAACTATCGCTGATTCCCTGGCCAATTCCGATTACACTTTATCAAAATCGTCAAGCTTAAAACCACAAAAAATGAACCCCTTGTAAGGGGTTCATTTTTAAGACCACCCATGAAGCGGTCAATTACATTAACTTTTTACGGCTAGCAATGAAGTAACCGAAAGCGGTTACCATCGAACCAGCACCAATCGCACCAGCCACAATCGTCTCTGGACCAGTCGATACAATCGTGGTTGGAGTACCACTTGGATTGTCTTGAACCGGAGTTGGGTTTGGAGTCGGATCAGCTTTACAAGTCTCATCATCCCGATTTACCATCACCGATGCATCGTCCTTGTAAACCTCTTTGTTTACCGTAGCACTTGCCCAGTTAACCAACTGGTTAGCACCACAAGCCAAAGTTTTGTTCACCACTTTACCAGTAAAGCGAACGTAAGCGTTGCCCTTAGGACTATAACTACCAATGTTAATACCATCAGTAGTCAAAGTATTATCTCCTAACAAAATACCTTTTTGGTAAGCTGAATTGTAAAGATAAGTCGAATCTTTAACATATTCAACGTTAGTTGGCAATACATCCCGAATCATCACGTTGTCTACTTGCGCGGTAAGTAAGTTGACATACTCAATTTGAAATTCAACTTCATCACCGATTTTGGCATTCACAGATTCACTCCAAGTCTTAGTACCCTTAATTCGTACAGTCTTAGAGATCTTTGCGGCTACCGAACTATGAACTTTAACGTCAATCATCACTACGCCATCATATTGATAACAGCCAGGAATTTTGCCATCTAATTGATCATAGCCCAAAAGCGCACCAGAAGTTATTACCGAATTTGAAAGTTTAACCGTTCCAAGATTATCGTTTATATAACGAGCTGAACCGTCAACATATTCAAGGTAAATATTCTCACTAGCTTTGAGGGTTACTTCATCCCAATAACGAGTTGGGGTAGCATTTGAAGAATCAAGATAACCAATAATCGTTTGTGATTTGGCCACAGTTGTAGGGATGCTAAAAGTAGCTTTTACATCCTTAGCGACTGCTTCAGTACCTTTAGGGTTATTATTGTGTACATAAAGACGAATCGTATACGTTTCGCCATCTTTTACATTAATCGTATCGGCATTCCAAGTGCTGACATTTGCGCCAGCTACTTTTGCGCCTACGAAATTCTTTTCATTTCCAATTTTTTGGTTGTTTGAAATAGAGTTAAAGGTAATTGTATCACCAAGCACTCCATTTTCAATCTGCGACAACGTATAGCTAGGACGACCATTGTCAGAGTCACCCCAGGCGTTCACGAGCGCAGGAGTCAGCGTACTCACCGCCACAATTGCAGCAGCTGAAACGCCTAAAATGCTTTTATAAATATTACGCATATTATTCCTTTCTTAAATCATTAATAAAATTTTGTTTTGCTAGCCGAATTGTTAATTTTCGTCTGCGCAACCAAATCATCTCAGTCTCAAATCTTGGATGAAGCCCGACGGTTTTATAAACCGCCGGACTTTTTTGCTAAGGTACTTGGGCCGTCCCGCCCCCGGACTTCACCCACATAGCTATCTATGTTACCTTAATCCGGCGGGCCTCCCCATTCGCCAGCCGGATCTGAAGGACCGTTCACAATCGGTCGGTCCGTTGCATCATTTTCCACTCGCGGTTCTATCGGGGTCGGCGTATTAATGCCGCCATCCCCAGTACCACGAGCTCCGTTGTTGTCGACGGTGACATCGTTACTTGGAACCGAAGGTTTATTGTTGTCACTACCAGTTTTCTGATCGTCATTGATTTCCTCTAATTCTCGTATCGCTTCACGATAATCAGAGTACCGCAAATAGCCATCAGAATTGTAGTCCTCATCTTTCGATGAATACTTAGCTCCAACACCAGTATTGGTGTTTTCACCAGCACCACGATAATTATCATTTGGTGCTACCGGATCGCCCTGAACCCCTTCACTCGGATCCTTGTCATAAGGAGTTGGCCGCCACCAATCGTCATCCGGAGGTGGAGTCGGAGTGGGCGTCGGTTCGGGAGTCGATGTCGGCGTAGGAGTCGGAGTGGGCGTCGGTTCGGGAGTCGATGTCGGCGTGGGCGTAGGCGTCGGCGTAGGTGTAACTCTCATTACACCCGCCACGTCTGTCGGCTGATAACCGCATTCAATGCGATAAGCAACCTCAAACTCTTGTCCTTTAATGGTAAACGTGTACACAAGGAACCATCCATCGTGGTTAGTTGTTTCCATCACGATAATATCAGGAATACCATCCACAGTAAACGGATTCATGTACATCTGGTCTTTTAAACCAGATTTCGCTTCCACTAATTCGACCTTCGTCGCCGAATCCAGAAAAGCGAAAAACATTTTTCTAGTCGCACGATAAAGCTCGGAATTCTCTATGAATTTAACTTTTGCTAAATTCATGGCCTTAACCCAGTCATTTTCACAAGAATCATAAAACTCACTAATATAGCGAGTGCCAACCACTGCATCAAGCCATGCCGCATTTGCAGCAAGGAGCGCCGGGTCAACTTCAATCCTGCTCCGCATGTCAAGGTCAAAATCTTCCGCCGTCGTCAATTCGGGATTAAACTCTCTCGGATTGTAACCAAAGTTGTAATCGTTTGAAGAATCCTCATCCCTTAACATCGACGGATTAAAGAAAGCGATCCCACTACCTTCACTCTCAACTCGACCCTGGTCTGTTGACTGGCTCTGACTCGTTGAATCCTCAGTCGAATAGTTCGAACGTGCGACTCTCGCATCCACTTTCGGGAAACTCAAAGCCGCCCATTTAATTCCGGATATCAGAATCACAACCAGGATGAACGTCGTTATCGCAATGGCAAGAATGCCAAGACTATGATAACGATTTGCAAGCGTCTCTTTCTCTTCTTTCACCTCATCGGTATCATCATCTCCTACCGCATATTTCTCTTTGTAACAGAAATAAAGGGCGTCAATAATGAAAAAACCGATTGAGGCAACGACCATCAACAGCGGCAGAGTCAAAAACACCGAGGTCCAAAATACATTGTCCCAAAGTGCTGTCGTCATCATTGCCGCCGCTTTAGTCGTCCAAAACAGTAAAATCGTCAAAATAATGAAAGGGATCATTTCCGACCATTCACTGCCCTCACGATGCCACCAGTATATCAGATAGATATACAGGGCAATCATTACCAACAGAAAAATCGGCACCAACCATAAAGCGGTGGACAGTCGTGGCACAAAATAGTTTATCGCCCCTACCATCGCACCAATTGCTATGGCTTGAATCCATTCGTCCGAACGAACTTTCTTCAGAAACGCAAACTTACGTATCTTCCTACTTGCACGGGTTTTAACCTCTTCAGTTAATCTGCCCCCGCAGAGCATGTGCGTCGCAGTCGCAAAAACAAATGCCACTACAACCGCAAGAATAATGCTCATAACCATATGGCAAAAGCCTCCTTTTAATAAATTTTTCCGGAGGCTAACGCCCCCGGGGGTGGGGAGTTAGTTCAGCTTAGATAGCTCTCAGATTTCATTTGAAATCTGAGATGATTTGGTTGTAAATGGTCTTCTCGTTTTGAAAAACACACCAAAACTCAGACTGATTACATTGTATCACACTTTAGCTTTTTTGTCAATATAAATATCAGTGTTTTGTGCTTATGTCTATTTTATTATACAAAGAAAAAAGCCCGGTATAAAACCGGACCTTTTTCAAGGTGCTAGCACGTTACGGTACATACTCATCCAATTCATCATTGGATAAGATATGGTCAATCTGACCGTCATCATACCACACCCAAATCGGTGCATACGATCCCTTCTGCTTTGCCTTCCAAATGTCGGAAGTGAGGCCATAAGACTTATTCTTATAGTCCCAATACCTAAAGGCATAGCCTGGACCGCTTTTAGCGACACGATTGCAGGGTTTTCCCGACGATTCTTCAGTCTCCGGTTCAGGATTCGTTTTACTTGCAGTCTCCGGTTCGGGATTTGTCTCTTCCGCAACGTCAGATTGCTCAGTAAGCTCATCCCGCTCCATACAGTACAACTTCTCCAGCTCCTTGATGCGTTTATCGTAATCGTCGATCCGCATCTTAAAATCACAGGAGAGTTCCATCAGCTTAGCCAGGCAAGCCTCTATACTTTCGTTCTTTGCGACAGGCTTACGCGACTTCGAATCATCCTTTTTGGGAGTATGCTTGGACGTGTCTCTGTGTGCTTGTTTAGGCATATTCATGCCCCCCTTTCTACCTTCTATACTCTCAGAGAACTGAAAATGTGCTAATACTTTCATTATATCACACTTATGTAAAATTGTCAATATCAAAAACACAAAAAATGGTGCGGGCAGAGAGAATCGAACTCTCATCTCGAGTTTGGAAAACTCGCATACTAACCGCTGTACTATGCCCGCAGCAACTTCTTAATGGGGTGGGATATCGGGATCGAACCGACGACCTTCTGGACCACAATCAGACGCTCTAACCATCTGAGCTAATCCCACCATGTTCCAATTATAACATATTTATCTTGAAATCCCAGGATTTTTTCGGACTGGTGGTGACATAGGTTTTATTGCGGAATTTATATTAACACTATTCTCTTTTATTCCGCCATCAAAAGTTTTTGCTCTTGGCGCATTCCCTATTGCACTATTTGCAATCCTTGAATTTCCATAACCCCTGATGTTCTTACGATTCTGTTCCATCATCATCCTGGCTTTAAAGCTCTCAACCGAAGTCGCACCCATATTACCAGAATTCTGCGCCTTTGCATAAGCCGAAGAATGTAATATGTCTTCTGATTTTTCTCTCATAAGGCGTTTTAGAAAAGGATTGTTCATTTTTACTCCTATTTTGGCAAAAGTAGAAACGCTACAGTTCCTGCCGCTGCACCCACAATAATCGTTAAAATCACCGCCACTACTAAACTAACATGTGCATCTTTTTCTGGTTTTGAAATAATTGTCACCGGACCTTTTGGTTCCTCTTTTGGCACTATAACTTCCTTCTGGTAAACATTCTTTGATAATGGCCGCTTCTCTACTTTGTTTTGATTAATAAAGGGGCTCTTCGGCACTTCAAAAGTCTTACTGGCATCTTGTTTGGTTTTTCCCACCGTTTCTTCCACCGACAATACGCCCTTTTTCTTCTCTGCTTCGCCCAAATCCTCAATCACGCCCAATTCGGCTCCATTTTCAGCCTTTCTCACAAAATACTGCGGTCTAACAGTTTTCTTATCTATTGTCGGTTTTGACGGCTGCACCTTCGGAATCGGTCTAACAGCCTTCTCAGAATCCACTGCTACTTTCTTAGCAGGCAGTGACTCGCTCTTGGTCACTTTAGCTGGAACAAAATCCATGTATCTTTTATTCATGACTTCACTCTTTTTGCAACTTCAATTATATCAGTAAACTCGCTAAGAATCAAACTCGAACCGCCAATCAACAAGCCATTCACCCCTGGCACAGTCAAATATGCTCCTGCATTTGACGGATTTACGCTTCCACCAAATAGAATCGGTACTTCTTTAGCCGATTTTTCACCATAAGTATCCACCAAAATTTTACGAATCAATGCTACCGCCTCCGCCACTTCATCAGGAGCAGCCAATTTTGCCGCCTTAGTCGAAGAAATTGCCCATACTGGCTCATACGCTATCACTACTTTATCCAAATCATCATCTGCCACATCAGTCAATCCACCAATTAGCTGATCGGAAATTACGTCAACCGTCTCGCCAAACGCCCGCTCTGATTCTGTCTCACCTACACACAAAATCGGCGTGATTTTGTTTCTAATCGCCGCCGCGACTTTTTTCTGTGTCGTCTTATCATCTTCCCCAAAAATGTATCTCCGCTCTGAATGGCCAACAATCGCATAGTCCGCTACCCCGCGTAGCTGTAAAAAAGAAGTCTCCCCTGTAAAAGCCCCATAATCCCGATAAAACGCATTTTGTGCCGCCAGTTTCATTTTGTGTCGATCAACTTGTAAGGACAAAGGCTGTAAAGCAATCGTGGACGGCGCCACGACCACCTCAATATCTCTATAATTTGGTAAAGCCTTCAGTAGTTTATGAAGATAAATAGAAGCCTCACCGACCGTAAAATTCAGCTTCCAATTGCCCACAATATAAGTTTTCATGATACAATTATAACATGAAAAAAGTTTTAGCATTTGATATTGACCAAACCTTAAACGTCGCCAAAACGCCCATTACTCCCGAAATCGCTGATTTATTACAAAAATGTCTTGAACATTTTGAAATCTGTCCCATTTCCGGCCAAAAATTTGATCAATTTTTAATTCAGATTGTCAACCAATTAAAAAATCCCACCCCTGAGCAACTCAAGCATCTTCATCTTTTCGTTGCCCAAGGTACCCAATATTATCGCTACGAAAACGGTGATTGGAAACAAATTTACAATTATCCTCTAACTGACGAACAAGTCGCCAAAATTAGCCAAACCATCGAACAAGCCGCCCGCGAACTAGGTTACTGGGAAGAAGACAAGCTTCAACCAGGTGACGAAATCATTGAAAACCGCCTCTCTCAAGTCACTTTTTCCGCTCTTGGTCAAAAAGCCGGCACCGAAGCTAAGTATGCTTGGGATCCGGACCACAAAAAACGCGAAGCCATCGTTGCGCGTTGCAAAGAACTCGCCCCTGAATTTGACTATGAAATTGGCGGTACTACCTCTATCAATGCCATTACTCCCGGTATGAACAAAGTTTTTGGCATGACTCATCTTCTAGAAGAGCTAAATGTTCAAAAAGAAGACGTCCTTTATTTTGGCGACATGACTCAGCCTGGCGGCAATGATTATCCTGTTGTTCAAATGGGTATCGACACCATTACTGTCAGAAATCACGAAGACACCGCCTTTGCTTTGCGTGGTATTTTGGGAGTCCTATGAAAATCCTAGTGGTGGGCAACCTTATAAAAGACGTTTATCTTAATCTTGACACTCGTACTGAATCTTTTGAAACCGATTCTAAAGGCATCAAGTGGCTCAACCTCAGCTTCAATGCCAGCAAACATTGTTTTTTTAATCGCGATAGCAGTTTTGGTGGTGCCGCCGTTTCCCTTGAAGTTTTACAAAAACTTGGTCTTTCTGCTACTATTTCTGACTCTAATCTAAACTTTTCCACTAATCAACTCTCCCTTCAAACTCCCCCTTCTACTTACCGCTATATCTTACTCGCCGACCACAATGTTGTTTATTTTACTCCCACCAATTTTGCAAAAACCACTTTTACCTCGCCCTCTGAAGCTGTCGATTATCTTTATATTGATCGCTCCGCCAACCTTACCGAAGATTCCATCAAAAAAATAAAGACCTATCTCGAACTTTCCACTAAAACCAAATTAATTTTATATATACGCAACTCTAGCGAGCAAAATCTCGCCATTCTTGCCCCCCTGGCCGATTTAGTTTTTCTCGAAAATAACAGAGGTAAATCGGAAAAACTTTACGCGCCCGCTTCACCAGATTTTGAAGCTATTTTGGCTCCTTTGCCACCTGAAAAAATTATCAAACTTTCCGAAAATCAACTCTCTTATCTCGACATCACCGAATCAATCACTGTTGAACGTATCGACATTCTCACTCACCTCTCAGCCTACTCTATTATGGCCGCTACCGTTCTTGGCAGTTTTATTCTTGGTCTTTCTGTTGAAGATAGTCTCAAAATCGCTCGCGCCAACGTTGAAAACGCCAAAGTCGACTCTACTCTTAATCTTGAAGAATTACGAAACATTGCTTCCACTTATAGCTCTAATGATGAACTCGAACTCATCGCAGCTAGCCTTATGGTTAATGGTAAAGGTATTCTCGCCGCTGATGAATCTGGCGGCTCCATCAAAAAGAAATTTGAACAATTAAATATTGAAGATACTTACGAAAACCGCCGTAATTATCGTAACCTCTTTTTTACCACTCCAAATATCGAAAATTCTCTCAGCGGCATCATCCTCTTTGATGAAACTACTCGTCAACTCGCTGATGACGGCCAAAATTTTGTCAAATATTTAACTAGTAAACGCATTATTCCCGGCATTAAAGTTGATGAGGGGCTTGCTTCCTTGCTTGAAATCCACCCCGAACTTATTGATACTACCGAAACTTACACCAAAGGCCTTGATCATCTAAAAGACCGTCTCGACGAATATTATCAAATGGGTCTTCGTTTTGCCAAATGGCGCGCTGCTTTTAACATTACTCTTTCCAATTCCGGCGAGATTCTTACACCCACCGACACGGCTATCGAAGAAAACTGCCGTATCCTCGCCGAATATGCCAAGGCTTGTCAATCCGCTGGCCTCGTTCCAATCGTCGAACCTGAAGTGGTCTATGATGGCAATTATTCTATCACTGAATCCGCCAAAGTCACCGGTCGTATTCTCGACTCTCTCTTTGAAAATCTTCAAAAGCAAAAAGTTAATCTTAAAGCCTGTCTTCTCAAAACTAACATGATTCTTGCTAGTAAAAAGTGGCCTGAACAATCCGCTCCTGAAATTGTCGGTCAAGCCACGACCGAAGTCCTAAAAAAACATCTACCCACCGAACTCGCTGGCGTCGTTTTTCTATCCGGTGGTCAAACCCCTGAGCAAGCTACTAACAACCTTGCCGAAATTATAAAAAACGGTCCTTTTCCCTGGCCAATCACTTTTAGTTTTGCCCGTGCGCTCCAAGATCCCGCCCTTTTCGCTTGGGCTGGTGACAATAATAACGCCAATATCGCAAAAAAGGCGTTCCAAGAACGCCTCATTGCCAATCTTAAAGCTTTAGAAAACTAAGCCTACTGTTGTACCTCTTCAGCTTCTTCAGGCTTTGTACCATTATCCGCTGGCACATCCGCCGCCTCGACCGGTGTCTCTGCCTCAGTTTCAGCTTCACGCTTCTCCGCCTCTGCCGCCGGATCATAAAGCGACGCCACTACCTGCTCGCTACTTAGCTCTTTGTCCGACAATTCTACACCAGCCGGCAAAATAATGTCTGCTATCGTCAACTTGTCATCAATCTCTTTTAAGTTTATAGCATCAACTTCAAGGCTCTTTGGCAAATCCGCCGGTTTTGCCTTCACATCAAGTTCGGTAGTTACTTGCGTCAAAGCAAAATGATAAATTTTCGAAGCCTCGCTCGCTTCAAAGTTTACAATTATTACTGGCGTGGTTGCTTCCACTATTTCATCAGCCGAAATTGCTTGAAATTCAATGTTGATGATTTTACGCGAAACCGGATCAATGTGTACATTCTTTGCGATCGCAAGTTGTTTCTTACCAGCCATATCAAGATCAATCGGCGAGTGATAACCGGCTTTCTGTAAAACCTTCTCAGTTGCTACATATTCCGACGCCATTAATACCGGTTCTTTACCACCATAAACCACTGACGGAATCAAACCATTTGCTCTCAAAGTTTTTAATTTTTTCCCAGTTAATTCACGCTTCTCTAGCGCTAGATTATATTCAGCCATATTTTATCCTTTAAATTCATCCACTATTTTATCACTTTTAGAGATAATTGTAAACCCACCAAATCAAAACCCTACTTAGCTATACAACGCACACTACTGCCATTAGCTCTAGAACTCTTGTCGTTTATAGTTAAGCTATCATATACCATATAAACGTAGCTCATACGGTTAACATCAAACCAGGTAGCAGACCAATAATAACCACGCACACCAAGATTGTGTCTACTTCCATTGAAGCCTCCAGAAAGTGGCATATAAAGAGCCTTCCTGAAATTGTTCCTGCTACCAGTAGCAGAATAAAGAGCCTGATATTCACCAGTACTAGCATTAGTACCAATCGGCATTCGCCAACCTAGAGGGCAAATATCTTCAGTTATATCTAAGGTGGTACCAGAATTAGGATCCGTTGTTGGACTGCCAGTGTAACTCGGACCATCGCCCCAACAATAAGTTCCAGCACTAGCTGCACAATAATTATAATAACCACCCACTTTCCAGTTACCAGCTAGAGTCTCAGCTGCTAGTGGATCATTAGCCCCTTGGGGGACAGTGTCTTTACTTACTAAGTTTACTAATGGAATCGAGAATCTGGTACCAGATGTCCAGCTTGCTACTCCAGCTGTAGGATATTGATCAGTAGTAGTGCCAGTTCTAGTACCTTTTAAGTATTCTAATGATATATCTGAAGCATTGGTTTTGCC
>JAEEGL017395248.1_pt1 | contig 15636 bp, 6 predicted proteins | sample 9134231 | NCBI WGS metagenome assembly JAEEGL01 (sample SAMN16246548, study PRJNA631951) | gut metagenome | biome: gut microbiome; feature: rumen; material: fiber-attached | host: Bos | place: Iran: Karaj | collected 2018-10
TGACCTATTCCGTAAATCGTACGTTGACAACCGCAACCGATACCGTTACCATTGCGGCTAACTTGTTGCTCACCTTCGATGAAAGCGACAACTGTACTGTAACCTCACTCACCGATGGCGTCACTGCAAGTGGTTCTGGTAAGTACACGTTGAACGGTGCTAAGAAAGCAAACAACAACAAGGACCGTGATTTGATAGAACTCAACTACACGCTCACCAATGCAAGTGGTGCAAAAATCGCTTGCGAAGAGCGCCTTATCTGGAAGCGTAGCGGTGTGTTACCTATCAATGAGTTTGCTATAAAGTATACGGCAGAATAGTAAATAATTACGAGTTATGAATTACGAGTTGCGAGCTCTAAGAACACAGATAAATAATTCTGGAAAATCCGTTCGATCTGTATCATCTGTGTGCTTACTACTGCGACAATCGTAATTCGGAATTCATAACTCATAACTAAAGAAAGTATGAAACATAGAATATATCTGGCAACATTGGCTGTAGGAGCTCTTGCGGCTTCGTGTGCCGATGAATTCGACCAAGCATATAGCGTAGCAAAGCCTAAGTCGCTCGAAGACTACGCCTATTTGGCCGATTATAAGCCACTTCGCGACTACGTAACCAATCCGAACTTCAAACTCGGTGGTGCGCTCGAAGCTGGCGACTTCAATAATGGTGGTGCGCTCTATCAGATTGCTGTTAGCAACTTCAATGAGGTTGTAGCTGGCAATGCTATGAAGATGGCATCGTGCGTTGGCGATGATGGTACTATGAACTTTGGTACGGTTAGCGATTTTGTAGATAATGCCAAGGCTGCAGGTGTGAGCGTATTTGGTCACACCCTTGCTTGGCATGCTCAGCAGCCTAAGAAATGGCTCGAAGAGGTTGTTTTGGCCGACAAACCTGTTGAAGCTGTAGCAGGTGATAACCCTTGCATCATCTTCACTTGCGCTGGTGGCTCAAACTCTTGGGATCAGCAAGGTATCTACGATTTGCCTATTCCTATGGAAAAGGGCAAAACGTATATCGTAAAAGCCAAAGTAAAGAGTGAGGATGGTTCAAAATGCGCTTTGTGGCCTATTTGGAATGCAAGTGAGAATAAAAATGAATGGGGCGGTAGCAACGACGTACAATACTTAGCCGATCCTGCTACTACGAAAGAATTCTCTGAACTCACTTGGGAATTTGAAGCTTCATTCCCACACGATCGTCTTCAATTTGTATTCGGTCTTGCCAAAGGCGATGTTTGCTTCGATGACGTATCGTGCAAAGAGAAAGGCTCTGACGTAGAGATGGTTGCTAACGGTTCGTTCGACGAGCCCGGCACCGAAGGTTGGAGTGTAAACTGGAACGGTCCTTCTATGCGTCGCGACATTCCTGCAGCTGCTGCTTCTGTATCGTTCTGGGAGAACGTACTCAACAATAGCGACTGCGAAGGCTCTGACGGTAGCGCATTCTACGTAAAGAACGCCGGCGAAGGTAATGGCGTAGCTGCTACAAACTTCGTTGACGGTGGTAACCCAGGCAAGTGCGTTACTGTTCAATCGGCTACCCGCAACGCAACTGGCGAGAAAGATGATAATGGTAACGACGTTTACGAAGGTCAAGATTGGGATGCTCAGTTCTGGATTGTATTCCCTGAAGCTTACGCAGAAGGAACTACCATAAAGATTACTTTCGACTACAAAGCCGACCAAGCTGCTACTGCTAATACTCAGGCTCATGGCGAACCGGGCGCATATCATCACTGGTCATTCATCGGTGATGTGAACTTCACTACCGAATGGCAGCATTACGAAAAGACTGTAACCATCGATGCAGAACAAGGTAAAGATGGCGGTTGCAAGTCATGTGCATTCAACCTCTCTGTAACTAAGACCGCTACCAAATACTTCTTCGATAACATCGAAGTTCTCTTTGAAAAGAAGAGCGAAAGCGGTGGCATACCTCAAACGGCTGAAGAGAAGAAAGACACCCTCACATGGGCTCTCGACCGCTGGATTGGTGGCATGATGGTAGCTTGCAACGGCAATGTTAAGGCTTGGGACGTTGTGAACGAGGCTATCAGCGGTGCTGACAAAGATGGCGATGGCAACTACGATTTGCAACACGGTTCTGAGGATAACACCACCGACTTCTTCTGGCAGGATTACCTCGGCGATGTCGACTATGTACGCATTGCAGTAGCTTCGGCTCGTAAGCACTTTGTTGCTAATGGTGGCAATGCTGCCGACCTCAAGCTCTTCATCAACGACTATAGCCTTGAGTCTACTTGGGATTATGCTACTAATAGTTGGTCAGACAATAAGAAACTTAAGAGTCTCATCAACTGGATAGCTAAGTGGGAAGCCGATGGCACTACCAAGATTGATGGTATAGGCACTCAGATGCATGTCACTTATAGTGCAAATGCAGAAACGCAAGCAAAACAAGAGGAGGGCGTTGTAAAGATGCTTGAACTCATGGCTGCTACTGGTAAGTTGGTTCGCATCTCTGAGCTCGATATGGGCTATAAAGATGCTGCCGGCATCAGCCTCGAAACCAGCGAGCTCACCGAAGATCAGCACAAGCAAATGGCTGAATTCTACAACTTCATCGTACGTAAGTATCTCGAGATTGTACCTGCAGCTCAGCAGTATGGCATTACTCAATGGTGCCTCACCGACAGCCCTGCAAACTCAGGCTGGCGCAAGAACGAGCCTACCGGTCTCTGGGATCTCAACTACGACCGCAAGCATACCTATGCAGGTTTTGCAGAGGGCTTGCAAGGCAAAGAGTATAAATAATTTCATAGAGTTATCTTATAGGATGGGCGCTGCGAAGGCTGCGATAGTTACTTCGCAGCGCTCTTTTTTTATAGTTACGAATTCCGAATTCTCAATTTCGGCGCTGTTCAACAATGTTTAGGCGGATTTTGAAATCCGTCGTCATTGAGTTGCGAATTTCCAAATTTGCAAATGCCATAATCGGGGATTACAAATCTCCTCCAACGGTAGGTAATTCGTAATTCATAACTCGTAATTCATAATTATAGAAATGAAACCGAATAAAATACTATTATCCATACTTATGGCAGCAGGTGTAAACAGCCTTACTGCTCAAAACCCAATTGTGCAAACTGCTTTCACCGCCGACCCTGCTCCTGTGGTTTTCGGTGATCGTTTGTATATATACACCAGTCACGATGAGGCAGGTGCCGACTTTTTCTGGATGTACGATTGGCATCTCTATTCTACTGCCGATATGGTCAACTGGACCGACCATGGCACTCCGCTTTCGCTCAATTCGTTCGCCTGGGCCGACGACCGCGCCTGGGCTGGCCAATGCATAGAGCGCAATGGCAAATACTACTGGTACATACCAGCTCACTCTAAACTTACAGGCGCTATGGCTATTGGTGTGGCTGTGGCCGACTCGCCTACTGGCCCGTTCCGCGATGCTATTGGCAAACCTCTTGCCGATGGCGATTGGGCTTATATCGACCCTACTGTTATGATTGATAACGATGGGCGCGCATACCTATTCTGGGGCAATCCGGAAATATTCTACGCCGAATTGAACGACGATATGATTAGTCTCAAATCGGAAATAAAAAAGGTAAATCAGACCATCGAAGGCTTCGGAGCACCTAACGTCTCTGAACGCAAGAAAGATGTAAAATATAAAGACAATTATACAGAAGGTCCGTGGATTATGCGCCGCGCCGACCTTTACTACCTCATATACGCTGCTGGCGGTGTGCCCGAGCACATTGCATACTCAACAGCGCCTAACATCGAAGGTCCGTGGACTTATCGTGGCGAGATAATGCCGCTCGAAAACACTGGCTCGTTCACCAACCATTCGGGTGTGGTCGATTTCAAAGGACACTCTTATTTCTTCTATCACACGGGTCATTTGCCAAATGGTGGCGGCTTCGACCGAAGTGTGGCTGTTGAAGAATTCCAATACAACGCCGATGGCTCGTTCCCAATCATTCATCATACTGCCGAAGGTGTTAAGCCTATTGGCACACTCAACCCATTGCAGCGCACAGAAGCCGAAACAATAGCATTCAGCCAAGGCCTGTCTACTGCTCAATGCAACACGGGCGTCTACGTAACCAACATTCACAATGGCGACTACATCAAGGTGCGCAGTGTCGACTTTGGCAATGCTTCGCCTAAGGCGTTGCGCGCTTCGGTGGCTTCGGCTCTCTGCGGCGGTCAGGCCGACTTCCGTCTCGATGCTCCCGATGGTCAAGTTATAGCTACTATCAACGTACGTAATACTGGCGGTTGGGAACAGTTCGTCACCGTAGAGACCGAGTTGAAAGCCGCTGCTACTGGTGTTCACGATATATACATAACATTCAGCGGCAACAAAGGCGCGCAGCTCTTCAACTTCGACTGGTGGCAGATGCTTAGCGAGACAACTTCGGAGGCCGACATATTGGCAAATACTCGTAAGTCGGTTACTGCTATCGAAAGCAGCGACTATCCGCGTACCGATAAAGATGGTCGTGCATATTTCCGCGTCTACGCTCCGCAAGTGCAGCGTTTGCAAGCCGATGTGTGTGGCAAGAAATACGATATGCAGCGCACTCCCGATGGCGTTTGGACCGTATCGACCGACCCACTGCCCATTGGCCATCACTACTATTTCCTCATCGTCGATGGAATGCGCATTGTCGACCCAGGTTCGCAAACCATATTCGGTTGCAACGGCATAGCTGGCTGCATAGAGATAGAGGAGGGTGCCGAGGGCGACTATTATCGTCCGCAGCAAGTGCCTCACGGACAAGTGCGTCAGCTTACGTACTATTCCAATTCACAAAAAACTTTCCGCACTGCATACATATATACGCCAGCAGAGTACGAAACAAATTTGAAAAAACGTTATCCGGTGCTCTACCTGCAACACGGCATGGGCGAAGATGAAACAGGCTGGAGCACTCAGGGCTGCATGAGTAATATTATGGATAATGCCATAGCTGCCGGACGCGCAGTGCCTATGATTGTGGTTATGGAGAGTGGCGACGTGGAGAAACCATTCACCGTAAAACCTGGCCAGAACCGTTTTGAAGCCATGGCAGAATACGGCGCTTCGTTCTACGACGTGCTTCTGAACGACCTTATCCCTACTATCGATAAGACCTTCCGCACCAAGACTGACCGCGACAATCGTGCAATGGCTGGTCTCTCGTGGGGCGGTCATCAGACATTTGACGTGACGCTTACTCACCTCGACCGTTTCTCATACATAGGCGCATTCAGTGGTGCAATCTTTGGCCTCGATGTGCCAACGTGCTACAATGGCGTCTTTGCCGATGGCAAGAAGTTCAACAAGCAGGTGCATACACTCTTCCTCAGCTGCGGCACCGAAGAGAATTTTGGCACCGAAGCTCTTGTGAACGCTATCAAAGCGCAAGGCATCAACGTCGATTTCTATGTGTCGAAAGGTACTGCGCACGAGTGGCTCACGTGGCGACGCAGTTTGAATGAATTCATTCCTAAATTATTTAGATAAGTTTTGTTTGTTGACGTATGCACATGCAGCCCAATGCGTGTGCATTCGTTTTTTCTGAATGAAATGTCCACTGTCATCCTGAGTGTAGCGAAGGATCTCAATTCCGATAAGATTCTTCGCTAAGCTCAGAATGATAATAAATATCCCAAACTTTATATAACTAAATGAAAATCATAGTGTTACTACTTATGGCGTTGCTGCCGCTTGTTTCGGCGAGTGCTGCGGGTAAAGCCATTTCTGAAAATATCACCGTGGGCAGTCGGACGCGTAATATGCTCGTCTATGCTCCAAGCGATTTACCTACCAATGCACCGTTGCTCATCTCGTTGCATGGCATGAATCAAGATGCTGCTTATCAGCAAGGTATGGCTAACTGGGAAGAGATAGCCGACCGCGAAAAATTTGTTGTTGTTTATCCCAACGGCATCGACCATTCGTGGGACATCAGCAGCACTACTAACAACAAAGACCTCAATTTCCTTCAAGCCATCATCGACGAGATGTCGTCGCGCTACAAGATTAATCTCAGTCGTGTCTACCTCTCAGGCTTCTCGATGGGTGGCATGATGACCTATTTCGCAGCAAACTACATGACCGACAAATTTGCCGCTTTTGCTCCCGTTAGTGGCTATTTGCTCTGGGGCGACCCAGTGTGTAGTACGCGTCCTGTACCTATCATTCATCACCATGGCAATGTCGACGATGTGGTTACCTACGACGGCATCAAAGCACGCCTTGCCGCATGGGCTAAGCGCAATGGTTGTGCCGAGACTCCAACCGTAGTTACTCCATATCCAACCGACAAACCCAACTCGAAATGTTCGCGCACCACATGGGCTGCTGGCGAGGCTGGGGTAGAGGTGGTGCTCAATACCCTCGATGGCAAAGGCCACTGGCATAGCAACGACCAAACTGGCGTAGTTACAAGCGAAGAGATTTGGGCGTTTGTGAAGAACTATTCGCTCGCTCCTGTGGTTATGTCTACTACGCCCGAAAATAACTCTTTTGACCTATCTACAATCACTACATATACACTCACATTCAACTCCCAAGTTGTGCCTACGGGCATAACAATCAGCGCAAAACAAGGCGAGACGACAATTGGTGCTTCTATCAAAGAGACCGAAGCTACCGACGTCGTTACTATTGAACTCGCCACCGCACCTGCCAATGGCGTGCTCACCATCGAACTTGGCAACATTGCCGACGCTAAGGGCAATACGCTTAAGTCGTATGTACTTACCTACACCATTGGTGCTGACGAGAGTGAAAATTCGGTAGCTACGCTCACCAAAAAGAGCCTAAGTGCAAAGATTGCCGCTGCCGAAGCTCTCGCTCAGAGTGCGTCGGCTCAGACAAACAGCAAGGTTGTTAGCGCACGCGATGAACTGACCAAGAAGGCCGAAGAGCTCAAGACCTTTGCATCTACTTCGCCAACCGAATATGCTGCTGCCGAGAAGACGCTCGACCAACTTATGGAGGCTCTCACCAAAGCCATTGGCGACATATCTAATCACGCTTTGCATATAAATAGTCCACAAGCCGAAGCTAATCCTTGGGATTGGCAGATGCACTACAAACTCTCTACGCCACTCGTGAAGGGCAAGAACTATACACTCTCTATGCGTATGAAGGCTTCGTCGAATGGTAGTGTGGCTCTCTGGCCTATCGACACTCAGAGCACTAACCGCAACGAATGGGGCAACAGCGCCGACGTGCAATATCTGGCTGCAAACAACGTAACTACAGAATGGCAGACCTACACTTGGAACTTCACCACGCAGTTTCCGCTCGATGAATTCGATTGGGTGTTCGGTCAGTTTGGTGGCGACCTCTACTTCGACGATGTTGTGCTCGTAGCCGATGGCACTGATACTAACCTCATCGACGGCGATTTTGAGAGCGGTCTGCCTGCAGGTTGGGAGAAGATCTCGTATCAGAACTTGACGTTTGCCGTGGAGAGTACATCGTCGTGGGGCGATTTGCAGAGCGCAATAGCTAAGGCTCAAGAAGCTCTCGATAAGTCGGCTACGCTCACTCGCACCGAGGCTGTCAGCGCACGCGAACTACTTGTGGCTGCCATTGCCAATGCTCAGACTTTCAGTAGCGATAATGATGAAGATTACCTCGCCGAAGCCCATAAACTTATAGCCGCAACTGCCAACCTCACGCAATGGATTGGCGTGCCCGATTCTGCCGACCCTAATTTTTACATATTCCTATGCTTAGGTCAGTCGAATATGGAGGGCAATGCGCAGCCCGAAGAGAAAGACCTCACCAATGTGCCTGAGCGCTTCAAGATGCTGGCTGCCGTCGACTTTACCAATCCGAGCCGCAAGATGGGCGAATGGTACACTGCTGTGCCACCGCTCTGCCGTCAAACTTCGGGCCTCACACCTGCCGATTGGTTCGGTCGCACAATGGTGGAATACACGTCCGACGATGTAACTATTGGTGTCATCAATGTAGCCATTGGCGGAACCAAGATAGAAGGCTTTATGAATGAATATGTGGCCGACTATGTAGCCAACGAAGCCGACTGGTTCAAAGCCTACATGGCTTGCTACAATAATGAGCCATTCACGCGCCTCGTAGAGATGGCCAAACGCGCGCAAAACTTCGGCGTGATAAAGGGCATCTTGCTCCACCAAGGCGAAAGCAACAACGGAGATGGCGAGTGGTGCAATAAAGTGAAAACTGTCTACGAACGCCTACTCTCCGAACTCGGTCTATATGCCGAGAATGTTCCACTTTTGGCTGGCGAAATGGTTCGCAAAGAGCAAGGCGGCATCTGCTACGGCCACAACGACATAATAGCCACCTTGCCTAAGGTGATTCCAACGTCGTACGTAATATCATCGGAAGATTGCACCGCTGTGTCGGACGGTTTCCACTTCACCGCTGAAGGCTACCGCAAGATTGGTCGCCGCTACGCTCTGCAGATGCTAAAACTTTTAGGTATAGATACGGAAAAAGCTACGCCCGTAAATACTATAAATGCCGCTGGCGCCGAAGTAGCGAACGTTGAAATTTTCGATATTTACGGTCGCGCTGTTGCCAATGGCTACAAAGGCATTGCCGTCGTACGTATTACTTATACCAATGGTAAAGTAGTTACAGAAAAACGGTTGGTGAATTGAAAATTGAAATTGATAGTGTCATCCTGAGCGTAGCGAAGGATCTCAGTGCATCTGGGGCTTCTCACTACACTCAAAAATCTGTGTTCCGAAATAAAAACTCAAACCATAAATAACAATATGAAAGCGCTATTTATTGCTCTACTCCTGTTTTTGAGCTTAACTATTTATGCTCAAAACCCTAATTTTCACATCTACCTCTGTTTCGGACAGTCGAATATGGAGGGTAATGCTCGCATTGAGCCGCAAGATACCGTGAGTGTCGATGCGCGCTTCAAGATGATGGCAGCTGTCGATTTCCCCGAGAAAAACCGCACGATGGGCAAGTGGTACACCGCCGTGCCGCCTCTCTGCCGTCCGGGTACGGGGCTTACGCCGGTCGATTATTTCGGTCGTACTATGGTTAAACATCTGCCTCAAGATGTGACGGTTGGCGTTATCAATGTGGCTATTGGTGGCTGCAAGATTCAGGCCTTCATGACCGACAGCATCGCCGAATATGCAAAAAATTGTCCGTCGTGGATGGTTGGTATGCTCAAGGCCTACGACAATAATCCGTACAAGCGCCTTGTCGATATGGCCAAGTTGGCTCAGAAAGATGGCGTTATCAAGGGCATTCTTATTCATCAGGGCGAATCGAACAATGGCGATGAGTTCTGGCTCCAACAGGTAAAGAGCGTCTACGAACATCTTTGCGCCGACCTCAACCTCGACCCTACGCAAGTGCCTCTGCTCGCTGGCGAAACGGTCCAAGCTAACGGCGAAGGTCAGTGTATCTTGCACAACAAGGTGATTGCTAAATTGCCGCAAGTCATTGCAAATGCGCATGTTATCTCGTCAAGCGGCTGCACCAACGCTTTTGACAAACTCCATTTCGATGCTGCTGGCTATCGCGAACTTGGCGCTCGCTATGCTGCCAAAATGCTTAGTTTGCAGGGCATAAATATTTATGGCAATGCTCAGCACACAGTGGAGAGTCCCGACGGCAAAATAAAAGTGACAGTCTCTTCTGCCGAAGGTTTCCCTAAGTATTCGGTAAGTTATAATGGTCAGATCGTCGTCGAATCATCGGCACTTGGCTTGCAGACCAACTTCGGCAACTTCACCAGCGGCATGAAACTTAGTGATGAGTCGCTTGTGAAAAATATCGACGAAACATATTCTCTACGTAACATCAAGCAAAGCAACGTACACTACGAAGCAAAGTCGATGATTGTCGATTTCGCTAAAGATGGCGAAAATCGTTTTGCCGTTGAGTTTCGCGTAAGCAACCGCGATGTGGCTTTCCGTTACATGGTATATGCTGAGAAAGGAACGCGCGTATGCACCATTCAAAACGAGGCTACAGGCTTTGTACTTCCTCAAGGCACAACCACATTCCTCTGCCCGCAGTCAAAGCCAATGGGCGGTTTCGCGCGCACATCGCCAAGCTACGAGACTCCTTACACCGTCGACGAGCCTACGGGCAAGAACGGTTGGGGCGAAGGCTACACTTTCCCATGCCTCTTCAAAACGAACAACGGCATTTGGGCTCTCATTAGCGAGGCAGGCACCGATGGCGGCTACGTGGGTTGTCGCCTGCTCAACGAGCACGATGGTGTCTATCGCATCGGCTTCCCACAAAAGGGCGAGATGAACGGCGTTGGCTCAACATCGGCTGCAATGTCGCTACCGGCGCAAACTCCTTGGCGCACCATAACTATTGGCGGTCTGAATAATATTGTTGAAACAACCGTTCCGTTCGATGTTACCGAGGCTAAATACAAAGCTTCGCAAGAGTATATTTATGGCAAAGGCTCGTGGAGTTGGATTATCAAGATGGACCCAAGTTGCAACTTCGATGAGCAGAAACGCTACATCGACTTCTCGGCTGCTATGGGCTATCAGACAGTGCTCGTCGATGCTTTGTGGGACGTGCAGATTGGTTACGACCGCATCGCCGAACTTGCTCGCTATGGCAAGGAGAAAGGCGTCGCTCTCTTCCTTTGGTACAACTCAAATGGCTCGTGGAACGATGCTCCTCAGTCGCCACTTGGCAAGATGAACAATGCACGCATCCGTCGCGAGGAGATGAAATGGATGCAAGAAAACGGAATCAGAGGCATCAAAGTCGACTTCTTTGGTGGCGATAAGCAACCTATGATGCAGCTCTACGAAGACATTCTTGCCGATGCCAACGACTTCGGATTGCTCGTTATCTTCCATGGCTGCACATTGCCACGTGGCTGGGAAAAGATGTATCCTAACTATGCAGCAAGCGAAGCCGTTCTCGCTTCAGAAAACTTGCATTTTGGTCAGGGTGCGTGTGATGCCGAAGCTTTCAATGCTTGCCTACATCCATTTATCCGCAACACTGTAGGCTCGATGGACTTCGGCGGCTCGGCGCTCAACAAACGCTATAGTGCCGACAATCAGCATGGCACCATTCGCCGCACAAGCGATGTCTTTGCACTTGCTACAGCCGTTCTGTTCCAAAGTGCCGTTCAGCATTTCGCCCTCGCGCCTAATAACCTCACCGATGCTCCTGCATGGGCAATAGATTTTATGAAAAATGTTCCTACAACATGGGATGAGGTGAAATTTATAGATGGTTATCCCGGTAAATATGTTGTTTTGGCACGTCGCAGCGGCGATAAGTGGTACGTTGTTGGTGTCAATGCACAGAAAGAAACCATCAATCTGAACCTCGCATTGCCTATGTTCGATGCAAACGACGTTGTAAATATTTATAGCGACGATGCACAATTGAACGGAAATGTCAAAGATTTGAAAATCAATAAGAAAAAACAGGTAAAAATCTCTATTCCACAAAACGGTGGTGTGGTGATTGTGAAATGATTATTATGTAGAGACGCGGCGCGCCGCGTCTCTACATTCCAAACAAAAATCAATTCCAAAATGAATAAACTTTCTGTAACGACATTGGTTATGTCGGTGTCGGTATTCGCCGTAGCACAGGTGAAAGAGCCATGTCTCGACCATCATAAGGTCAATATGCCGTTATTTCAGACCAAATTCACTGCCGACCCATCGCCATTGAGAGTGGGCGATACGCTTTTTCTTTACACATCGCATGATGCATCGCCCGAAGATATTCCAGATGAAAACGAGAAGAGCTCGGCTGGCTTCTTTATGTACGATTGGCTCTTGTGGAGCACCACCGATATGGTAAACTGGACGGAGCATGGCGCAGTAGCATCGCTGAAAGACTTCAGTTGGCGCAGTCGCGAAAATGGTGCTTGGGCCATTCAGACTATCGAACGCAATGGAAAATTCTATCTCTACGCACCGCTCCATGGTCATGGCATTGGCGTACTCGTTGCCGACTCGCCTTACGGACCATTCAAAGACCCGCTTGGCAAGCCGCTTGTATGGCAGCGTGAGCATTGGGAAGATATAGATCCAACAGTTTTCATCGATGACGACGGACAAGCCTATATGTATTGGGGCAATCCGTACACCTATTGCATCAAGCTGAACGAGGATATGATTTCGACAGAGGGCGACATCTACGTACTCAATCCGCAAGACGGCGTAATGCGCCCAGTGAAAGATGAAGGCTCGAAAATCAACCTCCGCATATCCGATGAAGAAAAAAAGGATTGGACTGTAAAGCACTATCAAGAAGGCCCGTGGTTCTACAAACGCGGCGGACACTATTACATGGGCTATGCAACAACCTGCTGTCCCGAAGGTTTAGGTTATGCCATGAGCGATTCGCCTATGGGACCATGGAAATATCAGAATTATCTGATGGCACCCACCAACCGTGACCGTGGCAACCATCCAGGAATCGTCGATTACAAAGGCCATTCGTATCTCTTCGGACAGAATTATGACCTTATGCATCTCGACACATACGAGCATCATGAACGACGTAGCGTGTCGGCCGTTGAGTTTACCTACAATCCAGACGGAACAATTCCCGAATCGCCCTATTGGCTCGACCATAAACCGATGACGCAGCTCGAATGGTTGAACCCGTACAAGCGCGTTGAAGCCGAGACAATGGCTTGGGGCTACGGACTGAAGACGGCTAAGATGGGTATCAAAAACACGGGTGTAATTAGCGAAATGCCTTATTCTACCGGCAAATGCAATATGTATGTTTATGACATCAACAACGGTGAATACATACGCCTACGCGGTGTCGATTTTGGCAAAGGCGCTAAGAGTTTCCTCATTGCAGCCGCAGCCACAGGAAGCGCCGATGTAACGCTCCGCATCGACTCGCCAGAGGGCAACGTCATTGGTTCGCTAAAGATTACGCCAACAACTTCGCTCGACGCTTATCGCACCTTCAGCGCCAAAGTGAAAGGCGCACAAGGCGTGCACGACCTCTACATCTGCTTCAGCAAAGCTACCGATGATGTTCGCCTCGACTGGTGGAGGTTTGAAAATTGAAAATTCAAAATTGAGAATTATGTCATTCAGGGCGTAGCGAAGGATCTCTGTTCAAATAAGAATTATAAATATAAATGACACAGATTCACGTGGTTATAATCCGTTGAATCTGTGTCATCTGTGTTCCTCGTATTTCGGAACTTGTATTTAGATCTCCACTTTCAAGTCGAACGAGTCTACATCAACATATCCGCCCAAAGCTTTGGTTGCGTAGTTGAATATGGCAAATTTTGAGCCCATGAACATGCGGCGGTAGTCGAACACCATCTTTATTGGGCGACCTATGTTGTGCCACTCTTGTCCGTCGGTGCTGTAGGCGAATGTTGCCCAGTCGTTGCCGTAGGTGAAGTCGCCACTTATGCGTAGCCATAGCTCGTTGGTGCTAAGCTGCACGGCTTCAATCTCTTCTACGTCGGCACGCTCTATTGCGCGATGGCTGGCAGCGAGGTCGGTTGTGGCAAGCACCATCTTCTGTTCGGTGAGCACCAAGCGTTTCTGTCCGTTTTCATCTTCGATGCTAAGTACGCCGCTGTCGCCATTGTAAGCCGAGAATCCGCAACGATCGCCATCGGCCATGCCCGACACGTCTATCTTGATAGTGCCAACACATTTAGGCCCGGGCATACGCTGAGTGAGTGTGTTGGGGGCAACGAAGATATTGTCGACAACGCGAGCTGTATGCATACGTATATAGCCAGCACGCTCGCTCAAACTCCAAGCACTATCCACAGGATTATGATTCCACTGCCAAAGGAGCGAAAGTTTCTCGCCCGAAAAATCGTCGGATCCGTAAACACCCGTTTGGTTGATGTGTGGTTGCGATAAATCGGAAGGCACCTTGCCATTCTCGTCGCCAAGGATAGGCCAACCATCAATCCAACGGCAAGGCATGAGGCATGGCACACGACCTACGCCACCGCGGTCTTGGAACATGAGTCCGTACCACTCGCCATTCTTACCATCTACGATGCAGCCCTGACCTACGCCGCCATACTCTTCGAATGGCGTTTCGAGAATGACTTTCTTCTCGTATGGTCCCATAATATTGTCGGCACGGTAGCAAACTTCGCGACGTACGCGCCCAGGAACGCCCCACTTCATCGAAATCATAAGTATGTAGTACTTACCATTCACCTTGAACATCTGGCTGCCTTCGAGCAGTGCGCCAATCTCCTCTTCGTCGCGTTGGAAGAGAACGGTATCTACGCCGCCCGCTTTCTTGTCCTGAAGGTCGGCACGGAGTTCAACCAAATGACCTTGATCGCATACTATATATACACGATTATCGTCGTCGAAGAAGAGTGAGCCATCGTGGAAATGAGGTGGACGAGCCACAACTTCCCACGGACCTTCAGCCTTTTCGGACGAGAAGATAAAACCCTTATGCGGAGCGCCATTGGCGGTGAACCATACGTAGAAGCGATTGTTGTGGTAGCGAATAGACGAAGCCCACTGACCTTGCCCATAGACCGAACCATCGATGAGGTTGTAGCGGTCGCCATCGTCGATGCGGTCGAAAAGATAGCTAATGGTTTCCCAGTGCATCATGTCCGACGAGCGCATTATAGGTCCGCCAGGCATGAGGTGCATTGTGGTAGATACCATGTAGTAGTAATCGCCAACACGCACCACCGACATGTCGGGTACATCGGCATTGATGATTGGGTTGCGGTAGGTGAGTTGCGGTGCTTCTGTCTGCTTGCAACCCACGAGTGTAGCCACAATTAGCGCGGCTACAAGACATAAAGATTTCATACTTACTTATAGTTACAAATGTTGTATTTCATTTTTTAGCGCGCAGATGACGCAGATTGAACAGATATTCGCAGATTTTTATCACCGAATTGAACGAATTAATACAAACAAGAATTCGTTTCATTTTGTAGTTTGTCTATTCCCAATTTATACAAATTAGTTTTCATTCGTTGATTGACTCATAAATCAGTGTCATCAGTGTTATCTGTGCGAACTTCCACTCAAGTTGCTATACTTTGTGTAAAGTTACTCTTCATTACTAAAAATGTAAAAACACCGAGCCTATTATTGTTCGGACTCTGCATAGCCGCCGCATATCGTAATAATATATATTATCGCTAATTGTCAAGGCCTTTCTGATGAATAATCAAATTGCTTAAGCGTTTGTAGCTCTTATCATCGTAAAGGAAAAGTTCTAATTGCCTTTCAGTATCATCTTTATTTTCATAACACTCTATTACAACTTGTTTTTTGTTCTCCTTTGGTATGTATACGCAAAACCATTCCGTCTCCAACCTCATAGAGTCCACAAGTTGTATATCCTCACAATTTTTTCGGGGTGATAAACTATAAACAACCTCATCGATTATCTTTTTCAATACAATATTCCTCGATTTGTCAACTTCTTTTTCTATGTGTTGAGCAACGACGTTTCCTATCCACCAATCGTTAGAGCCATCAAGTTTGGTTATAGTATCACAATCACCATTTGCAGAAAATTCTATTTCATATTTATCTGTAGAAATGAATTCTTGACAAGGCATTTCGTCTGGACATCCTGTGAATACACACAAGACAAATATGCAAGAAAAAACGACTTTGATTTTCATAA
>JAEEGL011572091.1_pt1 | contig 15635 bp, 8 predicted proteins | sample 9134231 | NCBI WGS metagenome assembly JAEEGL01 (sample SAMN16246548, study PRJNA631951) | gut metagenome | biome: gut microbiome; feature: rumen; material: fiber-attached | host: Bos | place: Iran: Karaj | collected 2018-10
CCGCGCCTTCGCGCACGCCCTCGTCGCTATCGTCCAGCACTTCATGCCAGTGTTTTTCGTACGTGTTGGGGCCAAGCTTGCTGGTCTTGTCATACGCGGGGCCGACCTTGATTTTGGACGCCTGCTTTTTAAGCTCCGCAACGAATTCGTCGGCGATGCTCTCTTCCACCACGCAGCACGAAAGCGCCATGCAGCGCTGACCGGCGCAGCCGAACGCGGAATTGATAACGCCGGCAACGGTGCGCTCGATGGGCGTATCGCTCATAACGAGGGCGTGGTTCTTGGCCTGCGTAAGGCATTGTACGCGTTTGCCGTTTTTGGCGGCTTTTTCGTAGATCAGCTTGCCTACGGGCGTGGAGCCCACGAACGTGATGCCCTTTACGTCGGGATGTTCAAGGATCAGGTCGATCTCTTTTCTCGAGCAGGTAACGATGTTCACAACGCCGTCCGGCATACCGGCTTCCTTATAAAGCCCGGCGATACGCAGCGCAGTACGGGGCGTGAGCGAAGCGGCTTTCAGCACCATGGTGTTGCCGCAGGCCACGCAGACGGGCACCATCCAGCCGAACGGGATCATCGCCGGGAAGTTTACGGGAACGATACCGGCGAATACGCCGATGCTCTCGCGGTACAGAGTGGTATCGAACCCGCGGGAGGCGTCCATAATGCTTTCGCCCATCATCAGGGAGGTCACCTGCGTGGCGAGCTCCGTGCCTTCCTTGGCCTTCAGCACGTCGCCTTCGGCTTCGCTCCATACCTTGCCGTTTTCTTCCGCAACAAGATAGGTAAGCTCTTCCATGTGCTCAATGAGCAGCTCGCGCACCTTGAACAGGATCTGCGCGCGCTTGATGGGAGGTGTGGCGCTCCAGCCGGGATACGCGGCCTTCGCTGCGGCGATGGCTTCGTTGACTTCCTCGGCGGTGCAGTTGGGGGCGTACCCCGTAACCTCGCCCGTAGAGGGGTTGTGCAGTTCGTAATACTTTTCGGCCTTCGATTCAACGTATTGACCGTTTACAAAGTATTTTAATTTTTCAGGCATATATTGTTAATCTCCTTTCGGCGCTTTATTTCCGTTATATTAAAGGCCCGCCTTTTCGGCGATATACTTTCTGGCCTTGATGGCGTATTCCAGCGGGTTCGCGACCGCGGGATCCTGTTCCGCTTCCACAAGCACGTAGCCTTCGTAACCGCTTTCGGCAAGCACGTCGAAGATGGGGCCGAAATCGATCGCGCCGTCGCCGGGGACGGTGAACGTGCCGAGGCGTACGCCCTGCAGGAAGCTGAGATGCTCCGCCTTGACCTTCTCGATCACCTCGGGACGGATATCCTTCAGGTGGACGTGCTTAATACGCTTCGCGTACTTTTTAAGCACGGACATGTAATCCTCACCGCAGTAGGCCAGATGGCCCGAATCGAACAGCAGGCTGAACAGCTCGGGATCGGTATTCTCCATCATGCGGTCGATCTCCGCTTCCGTCTGTACCACGGTGCCCATGTGATGATGAAGCGTAAGGGCGATGCCCATATCCTTCGCGGTTTTGCCGAGACGGTTCAGACCGTTGCAGAAAACCTCCCATTCGGCGTCGTTCATTACGTACTTCGCTTCAAAAATCGGCTTGTCGGTCCCCCGAATGGAATGGCTCTGTTCGGAAATACCGACTACCTTCGCGCCCATTTCCTTTAAGAAAGTGATGTGCTTTATAAAGTCAGCCTCCACTTCTTCGTAGGGCTTGGTGAGCAGGAAGGAAGAGAACCAGGCGTTGCAGATCTGCATGCCGCGCAGTTCCAACGCTTTTTTAAGGACGGCGGTATCCTTGGGATACTTGTTGCCGACTTCGCAGCCGGTGAACCCGGCCAGCGCCATTTCGGAAACGCACTGCTGGAAGGTGTTCTCAGCACCGAGATCGGGCATGTCGTCGTTGGTCCAGCCGATCGGCGCAATGCCGAGTTTTACTTTGTTTTTGTCAAGCATTTTAATATTTCCTCGCTTTGCTTAAATTTTCTGCTTTGTTTTTATAGGCCTCGCGTACGCTCTCTTTCGCGCTGGTGGAGGCGATGCCGACGTTCCACCACGCGCCGTAGCCGTCCGTCATGCTCTTGGGCAGCACCTTGATATCGAGCAGCGTGGATACCGTCTGTTTTTTAGCGTCCGCAAGGGCTTCAACAAGCTGCTCCATGGTGCGTACTTTATACGTTTTGCAGCCGTAGCCGGCGGCGGACATGGCGTAATCTATCTCCAGCAGCCCGCCGAGCAGCGCGCCGTTTTCGTCCCTCTTGCGGAATTCCGTTGCGAGGTTGCCTATGCCGTTGCCCATCTGCAGGTTGTTGATGCAGCCGAAACCGGCGTTATCAAACAGCAGCACGTTGATCTTTTTTCCCTCCTGGATGCTGGTTACAAGCTCGGAATGCAGCATCAGGTAAGAGCCGTCGCCGCAGAAGGAGTAAACCTCTTTATCGGGCTTCGCCATTTTGGAACCGAGCGCGCCCGCGATCTCGTAGCCCATGCAGGAATATCCGTATTCCATGTTATAGCTGTCGCGTTCGTCGCTGGTCCAGATGCGCTGCATGCAGCCGGGAAGGGACCCCGCGGATGCCACCGCGATCGCGTCCGGCTCTATCAGCTTGCGAATGGCGATCAGCGCCTCGGTCTGGGTGAGGGCGGAGCCGTACAGCTCCACGAATTCTTCTATCGTGGGCTCCCAGCGCGCCTTGATGAGCGGCTTGAAGTCGGGGCCGTAATGATAAGCGGCAAGGCGCCCGCACTCTTCGTCCCACGCTTTTTTCGCTTCCGCGATCTCGGTGGTATAGGCGGTTTTGTAGCCGTTTGCGGTAAGGATGCCGTCCAGCGCCTCGATGGCGAGCTTCGCGTCCGCAACGCATTTTACGGCGTCCAGCTTATAAGCGTCAAAGCGGTCCGTGTTGATCGTAACAAACTTTACATCGCTGCGGTACAGCGATTTTGAGGCCGTGGTAAAATCGGAGAAGCGGGTGCCCACGCCGATCACGACGTCCGCCTCCTTGGCGACCGTATTCGCGGCAAGGTTGCCGGTCACGCCCACGCCGCCGAGGTTCAGAGGATGGGACGAAAGCACGGCGGATTTGCCGTTCTGCGTTTCCGCAAGCGCGATATTGAACTTGGAGCAGAAATCCTCCACGGCTTTGCCCGCTTCGGAATATCTTACGCCGCCGCCCGCGATCAGCAGGGGCTTTTTGGCGGAGAGGATGATCTCGGCGATATCGGCAAGCTCCTCGGGGGAAGGAACGATGCGTGTGATCTTATGCACGCGTTTTGCAAGGAAGCTCTCCGGGAAATCGTAGCTCTCCCCTTCCACGTCCTGCGAGAGGGCGATCGCCACCGCGCCGGTGTTCGCAGTATCGGTAAGCACGCGCATGGCGTTGATCATGGCGCTCATGATCTGCTCGGGCCGGGTGATGCGGTCCCAATAGCGCACCACGGGGCGGAACGCGTCCGTCGTGGTGATGGAAAGCGAATCCGTCTGCTCAAACTGCTGAAGCACCGGGTCCGGCTGGCGGGTTGCGAAGGTATCCGCCGGGAAAAGCAGCAGCGGCACGTTGTTTACCGTAGCCGTGGCGGCGGCCGTTACCATATTCGCCGAGCCGGGGCCGATGGACGACGCGCACGCGATGATCCTGCGGCGGTTGTTGGTTTTTGCGAAGGACGCGGCAACGTGCGCCATGCCCTGCTCGTTTTTGCCCTGGTAAACCCGCAGCTGGCCGGGGTCCTCATCCAGCGCCTGCCCGAGCCCCACGACGATGCCGTGGCCGAACACGGTAAAAATACCGTCCACGAATTTGGTTTCTTTGCCGTCAAAAGAGACGTACTGGTTATCCAGAAACTTTACAAGCGCCTGCGCGGTAGTCATATAAGGCATATTCTCTTTCCTCCTTTTATTATCAGCCGTTTACCAGCCATTCATGTTCCGTATCCACAATGCGCGTGGTCTTGTACCACGGATCGCCGTCCCGGTGGCGGATCATCCATACGTAATACATCTCGTATCCCGGCGCGGCGGCCTGCTGGTGGCTGTCGCCGGGCTGGATGCATGCGTAAGAGCCGTCCGTGGATTTATAAACGTTATCGCCCAGATAACACGCGCCGAAGCCCTGCGGTTTATCGAACCGATAATAATAGACCTCCGGCTGCGGATGGTGGTGCGGCGGATAGCTGCTCCACTTGCCGGGCTGCGTGAACACCTCGCCCAGAACAAGATTGGAGTAAGGCGCGTTATCGTAATCGAATACCGTAGAAACGATGCGGTGCCCCGCGCCGCCCCACTGGCCCTTGCCGAACTCCTGATACAGAATATCTTCCGGCGTGTAGAACACAGGTGCAAATTCAGCGGCGTTGTCCGTCTGCTCGATCACGATCTCGCTTTCCGTGTTTGCCGTTATCCTGATGGGCGTATTCCTGCATACGTGCAGCGCGTAGGGCTTTTTTTCGAAGGGGTTTGCCCTGCTGCCGGAACGGCTCAGGCCGTCCCACATAAACGTGACGTCGCCTTCCACAAGCATTACGGCCGTTTCGTTGCTTGCGTCGCAGATCTCAACGCTTTCGCCGGGGGCGAGCCGCTTTACGGAGATGTTCATCAGCATATCCGCGTTGAGGCCGTTCATCTCGCACAGCGTTTTGCAGTTATTCTCATCAAACAATGGGTAAAAAAACATATTCAAATCTCCCTCGAAAAGTGAAAAAGCTGAAAAATGACTATTATATAATCAAAACGCGAAGCGTTTTCCTTATTTCTTCATTCTTCATTCTTCATTCTTCATTGTCTGATCACGCCTGCGTGATCAGACTCTTGCCACCATTTCTCCGTATTCTTCTTTTTCTTTACGGATAAACGCCTCTACCTGCGAAACGTTCGGCATATCCTGCGAGCAGGCGTGGGACGCCACGAGCATCGCGGCGGAGGCGGAGCCGAACTCAAGGCAGTCTATGATCTCTTTTCCTTCAAACAGGCTGAACAGGAACGCGGAGGTGTAACCGTCGCCGCCGCCGAAGCTCTTCAGCAGCTTCACCGGGAACGGGCGGATGGAAAAGCTCTGGCCGTCGCAGGTATAGGCGGTGGAGCCCTCTTTGCCATGGGTAACGATAACGATGCGCGCGCCCTTCTTCTGCCAATAGGCGGCGGTATCGGTATCCGTACCGTCCAGCCCGATCAGGCGCTCCGCAAAATCATATTCCACGCGGGAGCCGATGATCATATCCGCGTTGGAGGCTGCAAGCTGATAGTATACGGAGATCTCGTCGTCCGATTTCCAGTTATAAGCGCGGTAATCGAGCACGAAGATCACGGGGATGCCGTTCTTTTTGGCAAGCAGCATCGCCTTCAGCGTCGCCTCGCGCGAGGGGCTTTCGGCAAGCGCCGTACCGGAGATCAGCACGGCTGCGCCCTGCCGGATGTACTCCTCGTCCACGTCTCCGGGCTCCAGCTTGAGATCGGCGGCCTCGTTTCGGTACATGACGATGCTGGATTCCGTTTCGCTTTTGATCTCGGTGAACGTAAGGCCGATCTTTTCTCCGTTTTTGCAGCGTACGATATGAGAGGTATCGATTCCTTCCCTATCAAAGAAATCGGTTACAAACGTACCGAACTGATCGTCGGAAACGCGGGCGATGAAGCCGCATTTCTTGCCGAGACGCGCAAGGCCCACGGCGATATTCGCCGGGGAACCTCCCAGATAGCGCTTGAAGGTCGTGCTCTCATTCAGCGGGCAATAATAGTCGACGGGGTTGAAATCCACGGCGACGCGGCCAACGAGGATCAGATCGAATTTTTTGTTTTTGTCGAACTCAATATATCCCATTGTGTTCTTCCTTCCGTTTATTGATTATTAAACACAAGAATGTGTCGTTTTACGTTATTGTACACCGCTTCCGCGTTGGCTGCCGAAAGCCCGAAATAATCCGGCGTATCCATGTTTGCGCAAAAGGCTTTTGATGCGCTCGCGAGCGCGTCGAAGCTGGCGGTGGCGATATTGATCTTCCTGATGCCGAGCGAGATCGCCCTGCGGAACATATCGTCGGTGATGCCTGTGCCGCCGTGCAGGACAAGCGGTACGGACGTAACGCGGTCTATCTGCTCCAGGATATCGAAGCGCAGCTCCGGCAATACGGGGTAATTGCCGTGCGCGTTGCCGATGGCCACCGCGAGCGCGTCGATCCCGGTTTCCTTTTCAAATCCTGCCGCGGTCATGGGGTCGGTGCAGGTGATGACGTGCTCCGCGGTATCGCCCTCATTGCCGCCGACCACGCCGAGCTCCGACTCAACGGTCGCGCCGCTTTCCGAAGCCAGCGCAACGATCTGTTTTGTAAGCGCGATATTCTCCTCCAGCGGCAGCAGGGAGCTGTCCAGCATCACGGAGGTAAAACCGTAATCAAGCGCCGCGCGGATGCAGGCTGGCGTTAAACCGTGATCGAGATGCACGGCGATATCCACGTGCGCGTGCTTTGCGGCGGAAAGCATCATGGGCGCCATAAGCTCCAGCGGCGAATTGCGCAGCCGTTTTTCCGCGATCTGCAGGATGATGGGCGTGTTGAGCTCCTCTGCGGCCCTTACGGCGCCGATCACCATCTCCATGTTGCCGACGCTGAACGCGCCTACGGCTTTATTCTGTTGTTCCGCCTGCTCAAGCAGGGGCTTCATAGGTACAAGTGCCATACGCTTACTCCTTCTTCAATATAAACCCGGCAATGTCGTTGAATACTTTTTCGCAGTCGCGTTCATGGAGTATATCATGCCGCATCACGGGGTACAGGATCACTTCGGGGGCAATGCCTGCGCAGGCGTACATATCGGAGGCCGCCATAACGCCGCGTCCGAAAATACCGAAACTGTCTTTTGCGCCGGAAGCGAACATCACCTTGCTGTCAGGCGGCAGGGCCATCGCGTTTCTGACCTCGCTGCCCTTTAAGATCAGCTGAATAAGCGCCGCCGTAAGCTGTTTTGTCATCGGGAAGCCGGTAAAAGGATCTGCTATATACGCGGCGAGCGTTTCTTCGTTTTCACACAGCCACGAAAGCTCGCTGTTATCCTTATATAACCGTTTTGTAAGCTTGCCGAATATCACGTTCGGCGCCGCGGCGGAAGAAAGCTCCCGCGGGAGGCGGGCAAGCAGCGCGCGCATGGGATCGGCAAGCGCCCAAACGGCGTCCGGCGCCTGGCTTGCGCCCACAAACACGGCTCCGGCAAGCAGCGACGGAAACGCGCCCGCGTAGATGCGCGCGGCAAACGAACCCACGCCCACGCCGATCATATAGTACGGCAGCGCAGGATATTTTTTTGCCATGATAACGTGCAGGGTGTGCATATCGCGCACGACCGTAAGATGCGCTTCGTCGTTGACCGCGCCGAGCTCCGCCGGGGAAGAAACGCTTCCGCCGTGGCCTACGTGGTCCGCGCCGCACACGATGAATCCCTTTTGCGCAAGGAAGCGGGCGAACGCGTCGTAGCGCTCCATGTGGTCGCCGAACGAAGGCACGATCTGCACGATCCCTACGGGATCGGCGTTCTCCTCCTGCCAAAGCAGCGCGTGGATGCGGTTTATTTTATTATCGGAAGTATAATAGGCGTGTTTTTTTATCATGTTTACGCGTAACTCAATCAAACAGATACACTCTGGTCTCATAGGGACGCAGCGTAAAGCCGTTGCCCACAATGCCGCATTCCTTATAGTTGGAAAGCGCCAGACGGCCCTCGGAAAGCGTAAAATCCGCGGGGGCGGTAAACGCCACGTTTTTATCGCTGAACGAATTGACCGCCAGCATCTTTTTACCGTTGAGGAAGCGCCCGTAAACGAAAAGCTGATCGCTTTCTTTGTTGTACTCCTCGTACGAGCCGTAGATGACGATATCGTTTTCCTTGCGGAATCTGATCAGCTTTCGGTAGTAGTTGAGGATGGAATCGGGGTCGTTCTCCTGCGCGGCAACGTTGATCTCGGTATAATTGGGATTCACAAAGAACCACGGTTTTTCGCCGTCGGTAAACCCGGCGTTCTTCTCGGAGCTCCACTGCACCGGGGTACGGGCGTTATCACGTGAGGCATAGTGCACCAGCTCCATCGCCTTCTTTTTGCCGAGCAGCTTTCTGGCGACCTCGTAATTGTTGAGCGTAGAGACGTCCACGTAGTCGTTGATATCTTCCAGCGCGATGTTCAGCATGCCGATCTCCTGCCCCTGATAGATAAAGGGCGTGCCGGACTGACACATATACATCGTAGCCAGCATTTTTGCGCTCTCCTGCCGGTATTCCACGCTGCCGTAGCGGTTGATGATACGGGGCTGATCGTGGTTTTCGATATACAGGGCGTTCCAGCCTTTTCCGTAGAGCTCTTTCTGCCAATGCGTATACACCTTTTTCAGCTTTTTGAGGCTGAATTTTGTTTTCAGCCAGCTGTAAAACATGCAGTCCGCGCTCATATGCTCAAAATGGAACATCATATTGAGCTGCTGGTCCGGCCCCTCGGCAATGTGCTGCAGCGCTTTTTTCGGCGTCATCATAGGCGCCTCGCCTACGGTCATGCAGTCGTACTTATCAAGCACGTCGCGGCGGTACTCCAACAAGTACTCGTCCAGATGCGGGCCGTGCATGTAATTCTCCATGCCCGTGCCTACGGGGAAATAATACGGGCTGGAGGGCAGCCCCTCGCGTTTGGAGATAAACGTGATAACGTCCTCGCGAAAGCCGTCCACGCCCATATCCAGCCAGTAACGCATAACGTCCTTTACTTCCTCACGCACTCTGGGATTGTCATGGTTGAGATCGGGCTGCTCCTTGGCGAAAATGTGCAGATAGTACTCGTCCAGCTCTTTATTGTATTCCCACGCGGGACCGGCGAACGCGCTCATCCAGTTGTTGGGACGGCGTTTTCCCTTGCCCTTGCGCCAGTAATAATAGTCGTGATACGGGCCGTCCGGCTCCGAAATGCTCTTTTTGAACCACTCGTGCTGGTCGGACGTGTGGTTTACAACAAGATCCATGATCACGCGCATGCCGCGGTCGTGCGCGCCTTTCAGCACTTCCCTGAAATCGTCGAGCGTGCCGTACTCGGGCTGGATATCGCGGTAATCGGCGATATCGTAGCCGTAGTCCTTCTGCGGACTTTTATACAGCGGAGAAAACCAGATGGCGTCCACGCCGAGGCTTTTTATGTAATCCAGTTTTTCAAGCACGCCTTTCAGGTCGCCGATGCCGTCGCCGTTGCCGTCCTTGAAAGAACGCGGCCACACCTGATAAACGGCCATCTCCTTATACCAACAACGTTTGATTTCTTCTGCCATATTTATCCCTCCGTATAATTTTCAAGCAATACTTTGCCGAGCGCGCCGATGTTATCAAACGTGGCGCTCGCCTTCAGGCCGCTTCGTTCGTACTGCGAGGGCGAAGTGACCCCCGTAAACACCAGCGCGGTCTTCAGCCCGTTCTGCGCGCCGATCGCAATGTCCGTGGCGAGCCTGTCGCCGACGAAGGCGATCTCGTCCCTTTTGCAGCCGATCAGGTGCGTTACGTAATCCACCGTGTAGCCGTAGGGCTTACCGAGGATCAGGCCGGGCATGCGCCCCGTGGACTGCCGGAACATTGCCATCATGGAGCCGGTATCCACCATAAAGCCGTTTTTCAACGGGCAGTTATCGTCCGGGTGCGTGGCCATGTATTCCTTGCCCGCCGCAAGAAAAGCCGCGGCCTTATTTATTTTTTCGTAAGTCAGGGTGGTATCGAAGCCCAGCACGACGATATCCGGATCGGTATCGTCCAGCGGGATGCCCGCCTCAATAAAATCGTTGGTCAGATTCTCATTCCCCAACAGATACACGCTTTTTCCGGGCCGGTTGCGCTTCAGATAATCGATTGTGACGTGCGAGGATATGATCACGCGCATTCCGGGGCGGTCGTAGCCGATCTTGCGCAGACGCTGCAGGCACTCCTCTTCGTTATGCGAGGAATTATTTGTAAAAAAGAAAAATCTTCTGCCGGTTTTTTCGATCGCGTCGGCAAATTCGAGCGCGCCGGGCAGCAGCTCTTCCCCCAGATAAAAGGTGCCGTCCATATCCACGATAAAGCACTTAATTTCGCTGAAAGTTTCCATAAATGTTCTTTCTGAAAAATATATATATTCTTTTATATCATAAAATATTTTTAATAAAAATGCAATACATTTTAAAAAAATATGCGGCGTTCCCCTTTCGGAGAACGCCGCGGTTTAACGGGTGCGTTTAAGGTTATCTCTTAAACAGTTTTTTGAAGAAGTTTACAATGATCATGAAGAACCGCAGGATGCGGGCGCCGATGCCGGCAGCTTCCTGTATCTCTTCTTCATTGTACTCATAAGGCGGCTTCAGAAGTCTTTCGTGATCTTCAACGATCTGCTTGAACGCGGGATACTCAACGTTGTAAACCTCGTTGAGCAGGAACGCCGCACGGTCAACGTAGGCGGGCGCCTTATCGATCGCTACGAACAGGATCTCGTAGAAGTGAGAATCCTTATAGCGGTAGAAGAAGTCGGAAACAGCGTCGGTCACCGCATCCGCACCGAAGAACAGCCAGAACAGCGAAGCAAGAGCAACGTCATGGATGCCGTGGTAATCGGCGTAATCCTCGTCGGCGTCCTTCATGATCCGCAGGATACCGAGCAGCATGGAGCGCGTATCGTCGTCGGAGATCAGGTTCTTTACAAGGCCTACGAGCTGCTCGTAGTTATCGCTGAAGATCACCTGATTGATGGCGTAATCCAGAATGCGGGAAAGCAGTTCCGCCTTGCCCTGCGCGGTCAGCTTGACGGTATAGGCGTCGTCGCCGTTGGCGGAGGTAAACTTGATGGGATCGGTGAAGTGAAGCGTTTCGGTGAGTTCTTCCGCGGAGGTCAGCTTCAGATCGATGCCGGCCTTTTCGTTAACGATCTCGTTTACCTTCTGCAGCAGGAAGTCCACGGGGGATTCATCCGTGAAGTGCAGGTCGATGCCGGTCTTCTCTTCAACAAGCTCGTAAATATCGATCTCGTAAAGCGGGGCGACCGTATCGATAAGCACCTGTACGGAGAACAGCAGGTTCGGGATCGCGGCTTCAATACCGCCGACCTTATCGAAGTACAGGACGGAGGGGATCACGTCCTCAATGAACTTGATCGGGTTCGCTATGAGGTGATCGACCACGCTGAACAGCGGGTTCACAAGATTCTCAACCACATGGGCCTTATCTGCCTTGAACTGCGCGGTGGTCTTCACGCCGGAAGCGCCGAGGGCCTCGAGGATGGGAACGATGCCGTAGGAATAGCCGTCGTAGCCGAGCCCGCGTACCGGAAGCGCATCCTTGATCAGCACTTCAAGGTTGCCGTTCGCGCCGTAAGGCGGATCGCCGAGCTCATCCACGGGCGAAAGCGTCGCATCCGCGAGCATGAACGCAAGCACGGGCTGCAGGGGCTTAAGGATGGTGATCAGCGCGTTCTTGAACGCGGTCTTATCGCCGGCCGCGAAGGTGAAGTTCATGCCCTGCCAGTAAGAAGCGTCAAGGCCGAGCTGTTCAAGCACGCCGAGGTCATTGAGCGCGGCGGGCAGGTTGAGGTTGTTTACGAAGTTGGCAAGCGCCTGCGCGATGGCGTTGGCGTTTTCGGCGGTGAAGATATCCTTTACAAGATAGTTCACGGCGTCGTCAACGGTCTCAGCGCCGCCGAGCTGTTCGCCGAGGATCACAACGAGGTCGTTGAGGAAATCACCGAGATGCTCGGCCATGTAAACGGCCTTTTCGGGCGTCCACAGCGTGGTCTCGCCTTCGGGGATATTACGCTCGCCCATCCAGTCGGTATCGGAACCGATGTTGCCCTCGGTGATCCAGTTGATCGCCTGAAGCGCGCGGAGATCGGCCTCTCTGCGGTCAACGATCCTCGGATACATGAGCTGGAACAGAGCGAATACGGAATCGGTGTAATTGTTTATCAGGTTGGCAAGCACCGTATCAACGATGGCGGAAACGCTGTCGTCCAGACCGAGACCGGCAAGCAGTTCCTTGATCACCTGAACGTTGGCGTCTTTGCCGAGCTGACGGATCAGGTAATCCATCGCGCTGGTAAGCAGCACGGCCTTGCTCTCGCTGTCGAGCACCGCACGGTAAGCGATGTCGCCGTTGGCGGAAGTAAACGCGTTGGGCGTGTAGCTGATGCGGTCAAGAAGCTCGTCAAGATCGATCTCGTCGAGATCAAGTCCCAGCTTATCGCCGGCCAGGCCTACGACCAGGTCAAGAAGCGTTTCGGTAAGGTTAAAATCAGAGAGCGTAAGGTCGAAGCCCTCGGGATTCTCTTCGGTGGCGGTCAGCTGCGCCACAAGCTCGTACAGGTCTACTTCGTACAGCGGCTGAAGCGTATCCAGCAGCACAGTGACGGAGAACAGCAGGTTCGGGATAGCGGCCTGCAGCACCTGGACCTCGTCCACGTAGAGCAGTTCGGGAATGATGGCGTCGATGAAGCCGAGCGGATCGTCGGAGAGATGGTCAACGACGGTGAACAGCGGATCGACGATGTTCTTTACAAGGTTATCGGGATCGGCCTTGATCTCATCGGGCGATTTCACGCCTTCGGCGCCGAGCGCTTCAAGGATCGGCACGATGCCGTAGGAGTAGCCGTCGTAGCCGAGGCCGCGGATCGGAAGCTCGCCCTTCAGAAGCACTTCGAGGTTGTTGGCGCCGTCGTAAGGCGGATCGCCGAGTTCATCGAGCTCACCCAGCGTACCCTCTGCAAGCAGGAACGAAAGCACGGGCGTAAGCGGCTTCAGGATATCGATGATCGCCTTCTTGAACGCGGCCTGATCGCCGTCCTCAAACTCGAAGGTCATTTCCGCCCAGTTGGAGGCGTCAAGACCGAGCTCTTTGAGGTCGATAAGATCGTTGATCGCCTCGGGCAGTTCGATGTTGCCGAGCAGGTTTGCAAGCGCGGCGGCGATGGCGTTGGCGTTATCGGCGGTGAATACCGCTTTCAGAAGGCCGTCCACCGCATCGGCGGGATCGCCGGTCTCGGAAACAAGGGTAAGGACGTTCTTTACAACGTCGGGCATGTGGTTCGCCATGAACTCGCCCTTCTCCTGCGTCCACGGCGTTTTGCCTGCAACGTATTCGGGCGTTTCGATCGTCCAGTAGCCGTCGGAGGCGACGTGCGGATCGGTGACCCAGTTGATAAGCTGGATGGCGCGGAGCTCGGCGTCCTCACGGTCGGCGACTCTCGGATACATCAGCTGGAATACGGCGAATACGGAATCGGTATAATTACCGATAAGGTTGGCGATCACCTGATCCACGATAGCGGAAGCGCTCTCATCCAGGCCGAGGCCGGCAAGCATCTCTTTCAGCTTGGCAACGTTATCTTCGTCTTCAAGGAGACCGATCACGTAATCAAGCACAGTCGTAAGCAGAACGGCTTTGCTTTCGTCGTCGAGCGTGGCTCTGTAAGCGGTATCGCCGTTGGCGGACTCGAACGCAACGGGCGTATAGGTAAGTCTGGCCTTAATCTCTTCCAGATCGATATCGGGCAGCTCGAAGCCGAGCGCGTCGCCCGCGAGCGGCAGCAGCAGGCCGATCAGCGTTCCGGGCAGATCGAATTCTTCAAGCGTAAGATCGAAGCCTTCGGGATTCTCTTCGGTCGCGGTAAGGGTGGCGACCAGCTCATACAGGTCTACCTCGTACAGCGGCTGAATGGTATCCAGCAGCGCGGTAACGGAGAACAGCAGGTTCGGGATCGCCGCCTGCAGCGCCTTCACGTCGTTGAAGTACAGCAGTTCGGGAATGATGTTTTCAATGAAGCCGAGCGGATCGGCGGCAAGGTGGTCGATAACGGTGAACAGCGGGTCAACGATGTTCTTTACAATATTATCGGGATCGGCCTGGATCTCTTCGGGCGTCTTGATGCCTTCGGCGCCGAGCGCTTCAAGAAGCGGTACAATGCCGTAGGAATAGCCGTCGTAACCGAAGCCGCGGATCGGAAGCGAATCCTTCAGCAGGACCTCGAGATCGGCTTCGGCAAGCAGGACCGAAAGCACGGGCGTAAGCGGCTTGATGATTTCAATGAGCGCAGCCTTAAAGGCGTCTTTATCGCCGTCCGCAAAGCTGAAGGTCATATCAGCCCAGTTGGCTTCGTCAAGGCCGAGCTGCTCAAGCGCACCGAGGTCCTTAACGATATCGGGCAGATCGAGATCGGCGAGCAGGCCGTTGATCATCTCAACGATCTTATTGGCGTTCTCAGCGGTGAACAGGTTATCCAGCAGACCGGCAAGAACGTCGGAGGGCTCCTGTCCTTCTTCCGCAAGTAAAGCCAATACGTTGCTTACCACGTCGGGCAGATGGTTCGCCATGAATTCGCCCTTCTCCTGCGTCCACGGCGTAATGCCTGCAGTGTAAACGGGGGCTTCCACGGTCCAGTAGCCGTCGGCGGCCTGGTGGGTATCGGTGTTCCAGTTGATGCTCTGCAGCAGCCGGAGCGCGGCGTCCATACGGTCGTCGATGCGCGGATACATCAGTTTGAATACCGCAAGCACGGAATTCGGATAGTTATTGATAAGGTTATCGAGCACGCGCTGCAGGATACCCTGCGCGGTTTCGTCGTCCACCATACCGGTAAGCATGCCGGAAAGCTTGTTGTAATTCTCTTCATAAGCGATCTGCTCAATGAGGTAATCGAGAATACGTACAAGCAGCTCCGCACGGCCGTCTTCGGTAAGGCTGATGGTATAGGCGGTATCGCCGTTGGCGGATTCAAAAGCTTCGGGCGCTGTGAAGTGGAGCGTTTCCGTCAGCGTTTCCACCGTGTAATCCAGCGTAAGATGTATGTCGAGCTTATCCGCGAGGATATCGATCACGGTCTCCATTACGAAGTCGAGCAGGTCGTCTTCCAGCGACGGAAGCTCGATATCGGCGTTGGAGGTGATGAGCGTGTCGAGGTTCAGCGGATAGATCGGCCGGATGGTATCGAGCAGCACGTTTACCGCGAACAGCAGGTTGTCGATCACGGTTTTAATGCCGCCGCTCTTATCGAAGTATACGATGGAGGGCACTGCCTTTCTGATGTAGGCAAGCGGGTTATCGATCAGCTGATCCACAATGCTGAACAAACCGTCTACGATGTTCTTTACAATGTTTTCATCGTCCGCGATGAAATCCGCCGTGGATTTGAGGCCGGTGGCGCCGAGGGCTTCCAGCAGCGGTACGATGCCGTAGGAGTAGCCGTCGTAGCCGAGCGCCTTTACAGTGATAGCGTCGAGCACCGTGATCTCAATATCCTGTTCCGCAAGCAGGAAGCCGAGCAGCGGCTGTACGGGCTTGAGGATCTCGATCAGGGCCGCCTTAAAGGCGTCGATGTCCCCATCCTCAAACGTAAAGCTCATCTCGTCCCAGGCAGTCACGTCAAGGCCTACCTGCTCCAGAAGGCCCATTTCGGCAATGGCCTCCGGCAGCTCAAGCCCGCCGAGCAGATCGCGGATGGTGCCTACAAGGTTATTGGCGGTCTCCGCGGTGATCAGGGTGCCTGCGAGATATTCGATTGCTTCGCCAAGCGTGGTAGCGCCGCCGAGCGTATCGGTATCGCTGAGGAATTTAATAACGTTGTTGATCGCCTCATCGAGATGCTCTTCCACATACAAG
>JAEEGL016278218.1_pt1 | contig 15635 bp, 6 predicted proteins | sample 9134231 | NCBI WGS metagenome assembly JAEEGL01 (sample SAMN16246548, study PRJNA631951) | gut metagenome | biome: gut microbiome; feature: rumen; material: fiber-attached | host: Bos | place: Iran: Karaj | collected 2018-10
CCCGCTTCGCGTGCTCGAAAATAAAAAGTCCGGTTGCATGGGGCTTTCGTGGCTTGCGCTCATGGTGGCTGAAGCGCGTCATTTGCACTTGAATGCGATTCTCTTGCCGGGGCATGTTTTTCTGCGCTATGAATCGTCGAACAAGTCTTTTAACCTTGAACCTAATCGTCGTGGCTACTCTTACACCGATGCGGAATATCGCGAAAAATATCAAAAAGGTCCTTGGACCGGTCTTGAATTTCGTCCTTTAAAGCCTAAAGAATTTGTGGGGCTTGCTGCTTTTGATATCGGCAACCTGTACCTTGAAACAGATATCCCGCGAGCGCTTACGTGGTACCGCATGGCAGAGGAATTTTTCCCTGCTTATCCAGGAATTGAAGCAAATCAAACTATTGCAAAAAAAAGATTGCCAAATTCATTGTGAATACTTATTTTAATGGATGATCAAGGTGTGTTTTTTAGGGGAAAATGCCAATCTGAATTTTGATTTGGATTGGTTTAAAAAGCTATTTTTAGGGAGAAAATGTTTAAGTGTTTTGCTCATCCCTTGTTCCTTGAAAAGGTACTTTTTCTAGTACCCTTTTTACTTGTTTTTTCTGGTTGTGATACTTTTTTTGGTGATCACGTTTGGCTTAATGCTCCTGTAGAAAATGATAAACTCCATGACGGATTAGTTGTTGTCAAAGCTTCGAAGGTGAAAAATTCGAGTGGTGGATCGCTTTCATATTTGGGAACGATTGTAACGAGTGCTAAGATTAATGAACGTCCGCAGTTGCGCGTTGCCTTGGATTACGATTTTTCCATGGGCGTGCACGAGGTTACTTGTGCCGAATTCAAATCCATTATGGGGACTACTTTTGACGAACGCTGTAAGGGCGAAAATTCGGATTTGCTGCCGGTGACAAAAGTGACTTATTATGACGCCGTGCTTTATACGAATGAACGTAGCAAGCGTGAAGGCTACGATACGGCTTACACTTACACAGAGACTTCTTATGATGCCAACGGAAACTGCATCATGATGGAAGGGCTTGTTTTTCATCCTGAAGTAGATGCTTATCGTTTGCCGACGGAAGCAGAATGGCTTTTGGCTGCCGATCGCGACTGGAATCCATCTGGGGAATGGAACTCTCAGAATTCTGGATTTGAACCCAAGAATGTTTGTTCGTATCCGCACATTCATGGCGATTTTTGCGACATGGGCGGAAACGTAAAGGAATGGGTTTCGGATTGGCTTGCTTATTTTAGGGATACGGTTGTTACAAATTATGTGGGCGGGCCTGATGGTGGAGTCCTTGGTGAACGAGTCATTAAAGGGGGAAGCTATCGCAATGATCCTTCTTCGATAAAACTTTATAACCGTGGTGATGTTTATACCGTGACATCGGCTGCCAAGTCGGAGTATTTAGGTTTTCGCTTAGCCTTTGGAAAAATTTCAAATGCCGTATGGATGGGTAGTGATGGTAAAGCGCGTGATAGTCGAATTATCCCGATGACTAGCGCTGCTGTTGTCAAAAATAATTTGGGAACATACCGTACGAAATTAGTATTCCGTAACGATGTGACTGGTAATTTAGCGTATGTCGATTATGTCAATGGAACATTGTCGGTTACAGAAATTTTAGATACTCTAGATTCGTTCCATCCCGATATTTCTCCAGACGGAAGGCTTGTTGTATTTTGTACAGGAATGGAAGGAGTCTCGGGAAAGTCTGATGCTTATATTCGCCCTCTTTCTTTGGAAAAAGCAAAACCGTTGAAAGTCAAAGTGAAGGGGAATGTTTCTATTCCGCGCTGGCGAGTGCTTGAAAATGGCGATACGGTAATTGTCTATGTGTCCGATGCTGGGAACAATAAAGATGAATCCTCGTTTAAAAAAGCGAGTACATGGCAAGTGAAGTATGCTCAAGGGCGTTTTGGAAAACCGCAAAAGCTTTTTGATGGAGCCTACCATGGCGGAATTTCGAGCGATTATAAACTTGCGGTAACGGGAGCGCGTTTGTTGCGTGCTCGTATAGCAAATGATGGCGGAACGCTTGCAAATGGCCGCGATACTGTGTGGTACAATGGCGAACAGGCTTGTAATGTGTCGCTTGCAAATGATGGTTCCAAGCGTGTGGCGTTCCTTGATTTCGGTGGCAAGACTGGCGCTGAATTTGTTGGCAAAAGTTATAGAACGCATGAACGTTTGCTGATTGCGGATAGCTCCGGAAAACTGATTAAAGCAATTGCAGCTCCGGAGGGGTTCAGCTTTGATCATGCAGAATGGGCTTTGAATTACGTAAGTTCAAAACCGAATAGCGGTTATATCGTGGCAACGCTTACGAATGCCAATGGCGCTCACACGAAAATCGTTCTCGTGAATGTGGACAATGGTGCTATTTTGGATTTAGTCGAAGGCGATGAACTTTGGCACCCGAGCATTTGGCGTGAAAAATTGAACATTCCCGAAATGAGCAAACTTGATCCCGATAGCGCAGGCGTATATTTGCGTCCATCTGATAAGTGGGGATCTATCATCATGCGTTACAAGATGAATCTTCTTTGGAAGTATCGTGATTCTGCGAACGTGGCTATTGTGGGCTCGTCGCGCCCAATGTTTGGCGTAAATCCTTTGCATTTTGATGAAAAATTCTTTGCTGTAAATTTTGCTCAAACTCCGAATTCAATTTACATGTCAAGAGATTTCTTGGATCGTTATATCTTGAAACACATGAAAAATCTCAAGTACATTGTTGTTTCGCTTGATATTGATTTTTGGCATAAAATTGATGGCCCTAATGGTGATAATTTATTCTATACGGATTTTTTGGATTATCCTGGTTATGTCTATGATGCTAATCATGATTATTGGAGTGATGGTTTTCCAGAAGGCTTGTTAGAATATACCGAAAGCTCCGTGGGTTCATCGGATGAAAAATATTATATGAAAGACCGTGGCTGCTATACGAATGTAACTTGCGGTTCATGGCGCGAAAAACCTGATATTGAAGAGGATAGTACCAATTTTGATGATCATCGCAATTTGATTGACGATAGCAAGGCGGCTCTTGTATCCATTATCAAAGAGGCGGCAAAGAGGAACATCCGCGTTGTGGGTGTTATTTTCCCGCAAAGTCCTGCGTATGCAAAAACAGGTTCATTTGGTCGCTATGGTATGCGTCGTAGTGTCGCAGAAAGGTTGATTCGCGAACTCAAAGATTTGAATAAAAAGTATCCGAATTATGAATTGCTTGATGAAAATAAAATGGGTAAGCATGATTATTCCGATCAGATGGCTATAGATGAAGATCATTTGTGTTATGGTGGTGGTGTTTTGTTGACATCAAGGTTGAATAAATTCCTACTGTCATGGGACGCAAAAAAATGAGATACTTTGAATTTTTATTGCTATTACACGGATAATATGGCGTACAATATGGATCATTTGAGTACTTCTGGAGCAATGATATTTACTCGAAGACTAGATTCGTTACTTTATAAATTAAATAAGTAAATAATTTAACAAGGGGAGCAAAAATGTTAATTATTCTTATTGTGCTTACTGCGCTTTTTTGCGCGTGTACGGAATCAAATCATAGTACATCGTGGAGTGGCCTTGAGGTCGATGTTACGGTGGATTCTCTGCCGGGAATGCTGCGTATATCGAGTCAGGGAGAAACATGCATGGGAACGAATGAAGCTTCTGCGAAAGCAAATGAACGCCCGCAGATGTTTGTCGAATTGAATTATGAGTTTTCGATAGGCAGGCATGAAGTCCAGTGCGATGAATTCAATGCGTTGATGAAAAAGGCTACAGGGCTTTCGCTGAATTGCGCTTCAGAGAAAAATCCTGCAACCGATTTGACCTATTACGATGCTGTGCTTTTTGCAAATGAGCGTAGCAAGTCCGAAGGTTTTGACACCGCTTACACGTATGCTGGCATTCAATTCGATGCCGAAAAACATTGTACAAATTTGGAAGGTTATGTTTTCCATCCCGAAAAAAATGCGTACCGCTTGCCGACCGAAGCTGAATGGAATACAGTAGCTGAAACTAATTGGAATGTTTCCGATGCTTGGGTTGCTGAAAATTCAGATTACAAACTGCATGATGTTTGCTCTAAATCAAATACAGAGGATCAAGTTTGTGATTTGATTGGAAATGCCTTGGAATGGGTAAATGATTGGAATGGCAATTTCCGTGATACGACTTTGACTAATTATGTAGGAGCTCCTGATGGTGGCGCCTTGGGACTTCGCGTTGTAAAGGGCGGTAGCTATAGAAATTCTGCGGCGGCTATTAATTTGTATAACCGTGGTGATGTTTATACGGTCACCTCTACAACCCGTACTGAATATTTGGGATTCCGTCTTGCTTTTGGCGAGATTCCGGACCCTGTCTGGATTGGAAATAATGGCGCTGTCACAAGTAGAATTACTCCTCTTGCGAATAGTTCCCTGATTCGTGCTGAAACAGGTTCTTCTAAAGTGAAACTCGCATTCCGAAATGACCTTACCGGAAATTTAGCTTATATTGATTTTTCAAGTATGACGCCAACGGTGATTGAAATTATGGATACAATAGACGTGTACCATCCGGAAATTTCGCCAGATGGCAAGAAGGTGGCGTTCTGCACGAAAATAGAGGGCGTTTCTGGAACATCGGAACTCTATGTCCGCAATTTGAATTCGAATGGAACTCACTTGGTAAAACTCGATGTGCCGAGTGCAGCGATTCCTCGTTGGCGGGTATTGAGTAATGGAGATACTGTTATTGTTTATGTTTCGGATGCGGGGAACAACAAGGACGATGCAACGTTCAAGGCTGCATCCACATGGCAAGTGAAATTTGCAGATGGAAAGTTTGAAACCCCGAAAGAATTATTTGATGGCGCTTATCACGGTGGAATCAGCGAAGATGATAGACTCGCTGTGACAGGCTCTCGATTGCTTCGCGCTCGTGTTGCCGCGAATGGTAAAACAGTTGCAAATGGAAATGATACGGTTTGGTATGGCGGGGACCAGGCTTGCAATGCATCCCTTGCCAAAGATGGTTCCAAGAGAACGCTTTTCCTTGATTTTGGAGGTGCTTCTGGGCGAACTTTTGTTGGATCGAATTATGCGGTTCATGAACGTATATTTGCCGTAGATTCTACGGGTAAACTGATTATGTCTGTTGCTGCTCCAAGTGGGTTTACTTTTGATCATAGCGAATGGGCCTTTGGCGTTGACAATATCGCTGTCGCTACTTTGACGAATGTTTCTGGGGCTCATACAAAAATTGCAATGGTAAACATGCACGATGGCAACATTTTCGAACTTGTTGAGGGTGATGAACTTTGGCATCCGAATTTGTGGGTTGGAAGCGTGAGTCAAAACGAAAATTTGCAGCTAGACCTCGATAGTGCCGGTGTCTATTTCAAAGATGGGCAAGAATGGGCGCACATATCGATAGGCTATAAAATGTCGTTGCTTTGGAAATATAGAGATGAGGTTGAAATCATATGTGTAGGTAGTTCTAGAACCGAAAACAGCCTTATTGTGACAGCGATTACATCGGGATTTGCGCTAAACATGGGGCACCCGGGTAATGATTTGGATGCGTCTTTGTATATTGTCGAAAACTATGGTTTCAATCATATGAAAAAACTGAAGTACGTTGTGGTGTCTATTGATTTTGACCTTTGGCTTTACTCTACAGAATTTACGGATTTGATGATTGGGAGCAAGGTCGGTTTTATTTATGATAAAAATCATGGTTTTTGGGTGGATGGATTACCGGATTGGTTCTTGGATGCTGTGAAAGAAGCTTCTCAGTATTCTGCGGTTGCTAGAGCAATTTATGAACCGGCTCGTGGTTTTTACAGTACAGACGGTGTTGCATGGGGCCCTGCTACGGTAGATGTGGATTCCAATTGGAACGGATCCTACGGAGATTCAATACTCCAGTGGAATCTTGAACGCTTGAGAGGTTTTCTTGCTAAAACGGCCTCGATGAATGTGAAAACGATTGGTATTGTTTTCCCGCAGAATCCGGGATACCGTGAAACAGGCTCGTTTGGGCGTTACGGTCTTCGTCGTTCTAAAGTTTTGAAAATTTTGGATACCTTGAATAGATATCAAAAGGAATACCCTTTTATCTTGATGGATGAAAATAAGAATGGGTATCATGACTATCCGGACAAATGTGCCTTGAATACGGACCATCTCAGTTTTCAGGGGGCAAGTAAATTGACCTTGCGCTTGGATTCTCTGTTGCAAACATTAAAATAGTTTGCCTTTTTCAGGTATAAATTTATATTTTTGGGGCATGAAAAAAGCGGTCTTTGTCGTAACATCTTTTCTAGTAGGCGGCCTTTTTCTCTCTTGCTCGGATGATTCTCCGACGCAGACAGAAATGGGTTCGTCTCTAGTTTGCTCCTCTCAAGAAAATTGCTCGGACGTTACATTGCAAGAAGGCTTTGCGTTGATTCGTTCCGCTGGCAAATATGCCGAAATGGGAACGAACTCCAAGTCGGCAAAAGCAAATGAGCGTCCGCAAATGGATGTCAAGTTCTCCTACGATTTCCAGATTGGCAAGCACGAGGTTACGTGTGGTGAATTCAATTCGTTGATGGAAGGAAAGAAAGGGGACCGGTTAGATTGCGAAAAAGAATCATTGCCTGCAATTAATGTAACGTATTACGATGCCGTTCTCTATGCGAATGCGAAAAGTAAAGCTGCTGGATTGGATACTGCTTATTCGTATTCATCAGCTGAATTTGATAAAAAAGGCCATTGCACACTCTTGAACGGTTTTGTGTTTAAGCCTGAAGTCGATGCGTTCCGTTTGCCGACGGAAGCGGAATGGATTTTTGCAGCCGGATTGTCGTTTAATGTTGATAAGAGCTGGAATGCAGATAATTCTGATTCCAAGGTGCATGAAGTTTGCTCGAAGAAAGATGAAAATGGCTTGTGCGATTTTCTGGGAAATGTGACCGAATGGGTGAACGACTGGCTTGGTAATTTCCGCGATACATCGATTACGAATTACGTGGGCGGTGTTGATGGCGGTAATCTTGGTGAACGCGTTATCAAGGGCGGTAGTTATAGAACAGAATCCTCTTTGATTAACTTGTATGCTCGTGGCGATGTCTATACGGTGACGGGTACAAGTGCTGCCGATTATTTGGGATTCCGTTTGGCGTATGGAAAAATTGAAAATCCGGTTTGGCTCGATGCTTCGGGGGCTGCGGTTGTTTCGAATCTTTCGATTGTTGCTAGCGTAAAAAATATTTCGCCGCTTTTTGGAACCTCAAAATCTAAACTTGCATTTAGAAATGACAATACCAAGAATTTGGTGTTTGTTGATTTTAGAAAAATTTCGCCTGCGATTGTTGAAATTAAGGATACGATAAATGTTTATCATCCGGACATTTCTCCAGACGGAAAGCGTGTTGCGTTCTGCACGGGACTTGAAGGAAGTAAAAGTGATGCATCGTCGATTTATGTCCGTGATTTGAATGCCGAAGGTTCTAACCTTGTAAAGTTGGATGTGAAAGGCGCTGCGATTCCGCGTTGGCATGTGCTCGAAAATGGGGATACGGTGATTGTCTATGTGTCCGATGCCGGCAATAATAAGGACGAATCTACGTTTAAATCGGCTTCGACGTGGCAAGTGAAATTTGCTAATGGAAAATTTGGCAAGCCGGAAAAACTGTTCGATGGCGCTTATCATGGCGGTATTAGCGAAGATAAATTGTTGACTGTGACGGGGGCTCGTGTATTGCGCGCTCGTATCGCTGCGAAGGGGGCGACCGTTAAGTCGAAAGCCAAAGATACTTTATGGTATAATGGAGAACAGGCTTGCAATGCTTCTTTGAATAAAACATCGAAACGCACGTTGTTCCTTGATTTTGCTAGCGAAACTGGAATCAAATTTGTGGGTTCCAAGTATCGCGTGCATGAACGCTTGTTCATTGCCAATAGCGAAGGGAAGTTGGTCTCGTCTGTAGGCGCTCCATCGGGTTACACGTTTGACCACAGCGAATGGGTACTGAATGATGAAAATGTTGCCGTTGTGACGCTTGCGAATGCTGATGGAGCACACAAGCAAATCGCGCTGGTGAATACCAAGGATAGCTCGGTAACGGTTCTTGTCGAAGGTGAAGAAATTTGGCATCCGTGCTTCTGGGTATCGACTGGTATTTCCTCGGAATCGTCGAATTGGGATGCGGATAGCGTTGGCGTTTATCTTTCTGCTGCAAATCAGACAAACTCTTTGCTTTCTCATAAAATGCCGATGTTCTGGAAACTCAAAGATTCTGTAGAATTGATAGGGCTTGGAAATTCGCACATGTGGTCGGGCTTTGATCCGTTTGTGATGAGCGTTTCGTCTATGAACATGGGTGTTGTGCCTTGCGATATGCATTGCTCTCATTACCTCTTTAAAAATTATATCATGAATCATGCTTCTAATGTGAAATACATTGTTGTGAGCATTGATCCGGATTTGTGGTCTAATATCGATGAACGCACGGATATCAATGAAGGCAAGGGTGGGGCTCTTGGATTTGAATACGATGAAAACCATGAATTTTACCCAGAAGGCGTTGATGAAAAGTTTGTGGAACTCGTTTTAGAAAATGCTCCTGATGAGTCTGTAATAAAAGAACGCGGGTGGTATGCCGCTAATGATAATAGTGGATGGACCGATGACAACGGCGTGGCTCCTGTTATTGGTGGCGATTCGACGTGGAGTGATTGCTTGTTCAATAAGAATTTTGCCAATTGCTTAGTTGATTTTGACCAAAAAACTTGCATGTCTAATCACATGAATGTCTGTGTTGCCGATACAAGTTTGAACGAGTGCTTGGCTAAACATGAGTTTGGGCAATGCTTGGCCATTTTCTCGGGTGATATAGATAAATTAAAAGATATGGTGCGCTTGGCCAAGGAACGCGATATTATTGTTATTGGCTTGATATTCCCGATTAGCCCGTATTACAAGAAAACGGGGGCTTATGGGCGTCATGGTATGCGCCGTAGTCATGCCGAAAAGCTCATTGACGAAATCAAGACGTGGGCCGAAGGCATGTCGAACTTCTATGTTTTTGACGAAAATAAGTTAGGCAATCATGATTATCCGTCTTCGATGTCGAATGACTATGACCATCTGAATGAGGCTGGGGCGAAGCAATTCTCGAAGCGTTTGGACTCGTTTATCAAGTCGTTAAATTCGAGCAGCTCTTCGAAAAAGTAGGATTTTGATGAAATGGCCTTTGAGGTCTCTAGAGATGGTTCTGCAAAGTCTGTGGGCGACATTTTTCGCTTTCTAGGGTTGATTTCAGCAACGAAAGTATGCAGAAAAATAAGGTCTGCACCGGTTCCATAAAGGGATTGCGACGAATTCAGGTATCCAAAAGACACGTGAGCCCAAATTTTTTTTATTTTTTTTAAGTTTGAATCTTTGCTTGTAACAGTGAGGTGATATGAAAAATCTGTATTTGAGTCTTGCTATGGTCTTTGCCATGCTGCAGATTATAGCTTGCGGCGACTCTGATGGAGTTTCTGTAAGTCCGAGTGATTTGCCAGAATCTCTTCCTGGAATGGAAAAGATTAAAGCTGTAAATAGCTCTGTTCTGTTGGGCTCAAATGAAGTCTCTGCAAAGGCGGATGAACGTCCGCAAATGAAAGTTGTTTTTACTTATGATTTCTTGTTTGGTAAAAACGAAGTGACTTGTGGTGATTTTAACTCGCTCATGAAATCTGCAACAGGGCTTTCTCTTAAATGCGAAAAAAATAGTTTGCCGGCAACAGATGTCACTTATTATGATGCTGTGCTGTACGCGAATGCTCGCAGCAAGGCTGAAAACTTCGATACTGTTTACACATATAACAACGCCTCGCTTGACAACAATAAACATTGTACAAATTTAGATGGCTTTGCGTTCCATCCTGAAAAGAAAGGTTACCGCATGCCGACGGAAGCAGAGTGGATGCTTGTTGCCCAAAGTTATTGGAATTCGTCAGAGGCTTGGACCGCTGAAAACTCTGATTATAAATTGCACGAAGTCTGTAGCAAAGTCAAGTCCGATGTTGCAATTTGCGATATGCTTGGTAATGCCATGGAATGGGGGAATGACTGGCTTGGCAATTTCCGCGATACGACCTTGACCGATTATGTCGGTGCGCCTGATGGCGGTTCCTTGGGACACCGCATTGTAAAAGGTGGTAGTTACCGCAGTTCGTCGGAATCCATCAATAGGTACAATCGTGGCGATGTTTATACAGTAACGTCTTCGACTCATGCTGATTATGTGGGCTTTCGCCTTGCATTTGGAATCATTCCTGAAGCAACTTGGATGGGGGCCGATGGCAAGGCGGCGACAAGTCGTATTGTGGCTCTTGCAAATTCTGCCAAGATGCGTTCCGAAACGGGAACGTATAAAGTGAAACTGGCGTTCCGCAATGATGTCACGGGTAATATTGCTTTTGTGGATTATTCCAGTGGAATCCTTTCTGTTACAGAAATTTCAGATAAGATAGATTCCTATCATCCTGAGATTTCGCCAGATGGAAAGAAGGTGGCTTTCAGCACGGGGTTTGAAGGAATAAACAGTGATACATCGACCATTTATGTTCGCGATCTGAATGCTGAGGGGTCTAATCTTGTAAAGTTGGAAGTGAAGGGTGCTGCGATTCCGCGCTGGCGCGTCCTTGACAACGGCGATACTGTCATTGTTTATGTGTCGAATCCTGGCAGCAATAAGGAAGACGCATCGTTCAAGTCCACTTCGACTTGGCAGGTGAAATTCGCGAATGGAAAGTTTGGCAAGCCTGAAAAACTTTTCGATGGCGCTTACCATGACGGAATCAGTGAAGACAACAAACTTGCTGTTACGGGTGCCCGTCTTTTGCGAGCTCGTATAGCAAAGTCGGGCTCGACAATTATGAAATCGGCAATCGATACGGTGTGGTTTGGCGAGGAACAGGCTTGCAATGCATCTCTTGCCAACGATGGCAGCAAGCGTACTTTATTCCTTGATTTCGGAGCCAACGAAAAATCTGGGAAGAACAAGATGGGGCGTGAATTTGTCGGAAAAGATTACGGCACGCATGAACGTTTGCTCATTGCCGATTCAACCGGTAAACTTATTCAATCTGTAGCTTCGCCGAAGGGCTATTCGTTTGATCATAGCGAATGGTCGATGGGTGGTAAAAATCTCGCCGTTGCAACACTTGCGAATGTCAATGGCGTCCACTTAAAAATTGTTCTTGTGAATTTGTCTGATAGCTCGATTGTAGAACTCGCCGAAGGCTATGAACTTTGGCATCCGAGTTTGTGGATCCAGAACACGTCCGCTATCAAAAATAGCAAACTTGATCCCGATAGCGCTGGTGTCTATATGACAGAGACCACGGATATTGCAACTCGAATCATGAAAGTCAAAATGGATTATTTTTGGAAGTATAGGGATACTACGGAGATTGTTATCATCGGTTCTTCGAGATCGTTTGCGGGTATGGATCCTGAAAGCATTAAATTTGGTTTTGCTCTCAATATGGCATACTCGGCGCAGGATCTGGAAAGTACAGCGTTCTTTACGAAAAACTATATCTTACCGTTGATGCCGAAATTGAAAGTTCTTGCATTGACATTGGATTATGACCGTTGGTATGTTAAGGATGAAAATTTTAAAGTTTGGTTTGGTAATATTCCGGGTTATGAATACGATAAAAATCATGGCTATTGGCAAGACGGATTGATTGGAGATATGGTTGCAGCTTCGCAGGCTGCTTTGAATCCGACGGAATCTGAATATGGAATGTTTGGTTATCATCGTGGTTTGTATTATGATCCGGCGCAAGGATGGGGTGCCCCGAATCCTGAAATTGCTAATGATTCCAACTGGTTTAAAATTGATCAATCGGGCTTTGACTTTAACTTACAAAAGCTGACGGAAATTTTGAAAATGGCTCGCAACCATGATGTTTTCGTTGTTGGTGTTGTTTATCCTCAATCGCGGAATTTTTTGAAAACTAATGCTTGGGGGCGTTACGGACCTACCCGTGGTGCCGCAAAAATTATGCAAGATGCCGTGTTGGAACTGACCAAAACGTATCCGAATTTTGCAGTGCTTGATGAGTACCATGATGGGAATCATGATTTTGCGCCTGAAGCTTTTGCCAACGAAGATCATTTGGGACTTATTGGTGCTCAAATTATGGCGAGCCGTCTTGATTCTCTGTTAAAAGCTACAATGAAGTAAAGCCTTTTATGATGGTGCGCCAAACGGTTGCTTTTGCAATAAGTGCTGTTGTTGCGCTGTTTGCCGTGTTTCCGCTGACGGATACCGATATCTGGTGGCATTTGGCTTGTGCGCGTGAATGGGTGACAACGTGGACGCCTGTTCGCGAGCCTGTTGTAAACGTGCACGAGTATTTTCAGCAGACCGTCGCATTTGTGTACAATCTTGGCGGCGCGAGGTTGCTCGTTGCATTCAAGGCGATTTTGTGGGGCCTCGTTTTTGCGCTGTTTATATGGCCTTCGGTGCGAAATCCACAGCGGACAATGCCGCAGAAAATGCTTTGCACTTGTCATCCTGAAAATGCATCGGAAAGGCTTACCCCAGATCTTCAAGACAACGTTATGGCAAACCCCGTAGGGGTGAAACAATCAATATTGCTTTTGGCGATTTTTGCAACCATCCTCTTTATTTTCCGTTATCAATTTGAAATTCGCCCCGTGCTTTTTTCGCTTTTGTTCCTTGGCGTTTACTGGAACATTTTGCCGCGGTTGATTATAGGGAATGTGTCGCGCCACTCTAGCTTTTGGGTCTTGCTAGTTTTTGTTTTGCAATTTCTTTGGTGCAAATTCCAAGGCCTATACATTCTCGGTCCGATTTTTGCATTGACGGTGCTCGCATTCGAATGTTTGAACACCCGTAATTTCGGGTTGCGAATTTCTCGCAAATCGCTTTTGTGGCAACTTGCTTTTGTAGTGCTGTTGTTCGCAATGCCGTTCTTTCATCGCGAAGGACTGAATTTGTTCTTGTATCCGTTTGGCTTGTTAGATAGATTGCTCGGGCTTTCGCCTTCAGCTGCGGTCTTTGCAAGTGAAATTGCGGAGAACCGTTCGCCCATAACGCTTTTGATGGCGGGGGAGAATGTGTTGCAATCGGCACTGATGATTGTGCTTTGCGTTGTTGGGATTGTTAGGGCTGTTTATTGTTTATGTTTGATTTTTTCGATCAGTCGTTCTCGACCTATCATCCTCGCGAATGCGAAGATTCAAAATTTTCCCGTTGATTGTACTAGAGCATTATGGCTTTTTGTAACAGCGTTCCTCGCGCTTGTCGCTGAACGCAACTTCATGCTCTTCTTGCCCGTACTTTTTGCCGTTGTTTTGAGATCCTTCGGTTCCGCGCATACGCCACTAAATTCTAAAATCTCTCAACCGTCTACTTCCTACTCTCATCTCTCATCTCTCGTCTTTCGTCTTTCGTCTCTCGTCTTAATAGCTTTCCTCCTTGGACTCTGGCTTCGTAGCGTTTCCAATTACGATTCCATGGTTGCGTACCAGCGTGTTCCTGTCGCTGCCGCGGAATGGATGAAATCGCATCCGCATTCGGGCAGGCTCTTTAATGATGACCGCGCCGGGGGCTATTTGGCTTTTGTGAATCCTTCCGATTCTACGTATATCGATGGGCGCTTTATCCTTAAAACGGCGGAATTTTTCGAAAACTATTTGCGGTATGCGGAGGCTCCACAAGTATTCCTCCACGATGCCGATGCGCAAAATATGGATCGCGTTGTGCTTCCGCTTCGCTATTACGCCCGTTGGGATAAATTGCTAGCGACTCTTGATTCTGCCGAAAATTGGCACGTTGCGTACCGCGATTCTCTTTTTGTGGTGATGGACCGCACAGAACGCTAAAACGTATGACTAAAATAATTTAAATTTTGTCACTAAAATTTTATTTTAATATAGATTTAACGGCCCTTTGGGCATAGGAGTTGTGTATGAATCGTTTGGTCAAGATGGGACTTGCTGGTTTGTTCGCTTTCGGGCTTGCTCAGGCTAAGGTGAACTTCCCGTTCCCGCAAAAAAACAATTACGGTGGAAATGGCGTGGTTCTTTCGAATTTGGACGATGCGGCTTCTCAGTTGAAGTCCGCGTTCGCGTTTTACATGAAAGACAAGTATAAAGAAGACGCAACGTATGCTGCAATTGAAAAAGACAAGGGCAGCAACAATTTTGTTTCTGAAGGGACCGGATACGGCATGTTGATGATGGTCTATTTCAGCGACAATACAACGAGCTATCAGTCACAGTTTGATAAATTGTGGGCATTCTACAAGGCGGGGGTGAATGAACACGGACTTATGAACTGGTCTTTTGGCGGTTTGAGACCGTATGATAACAAGGCGAATGCGGCAACGGATGCGGAAATGGATGTGGCGGCGGCCTTGATCATGGCTGCATACCAGTTCGGCGATGACAAATATCTGGACGAAGCCCGCAAGCTTTTGAAAAATGTAAAGCAATACGAATTCGAAGAGAACGGCATCCATAAGCCGGGTGATGCTTGGAACGACAAGAAAAATCCGTCCTATATCGCGCCCGCTTATTACAGGTTGTTTGCAGACGTGGATACGGAAAATGCCGAATTTTGGAAAACGACGGCGATGAAAGCGAACTATGCATTGCTGGAAGCGAACTCCGCGGAATATTCTACAGGTCTTTTTGACAACTGGTCCGATGCCAGCGGAAAGGGCTTGGATGGAAACTATGGTTACGATGCTGCGCGTACGCCTTGGCGCTTGGCTCAAGACTTTTATTGGTTCGGCGAAGAAAAAGCGAAAACGATGTTGGACAAGCTTGGTAAATGGGTGAGTGGCAATGCAGCGAAAAATATTCGTGGAAATATCAACCGTAACGGCAGTGTTGAAAGCTGGGCGGCTCATAACAGTACCTTTGTAGCAACTCTGATGACCTCTTTGGTAACGGATGCGTCTCGTCAGGGTAAACTGGATGAATTTTGGAGTGAGGCGGTTTCGCTGGGTGAAGAAGCATATTTCGAACAGTCTTTGAAAATTCTTTGTGGCTTGCTTGTTTCGGGTAACATGCCGAATCTTGCTGCCGCAACGCCTTCTGATCCGACTTCTTCGAGTTCGGCTTCGGTAAGTTCGAGTTCTGTAGAATCAAGCTCTTCGAGCACGACCTCGTTGAACGTTGTGGCGGCTAGCGCTCCGAAAATGACTCTTTCGGGCAGAACGCTTGAATTTAGCGCTAATGGCGATGTTCGAGTGGATGTGATTTCGATGACGGGTAATGTCGTGAAGTCGTTCAATAAGAACGCAACGGGTTCTGTCTCGGTTTCGCTGAATGCCATTCCCAGCGGTCTCTATATTGTCCGCATCAAGAATGCTGGCGTTTCAAACCTCAAAAAGATTAAGTTGGACTAATTTTTCGGGCTGAAAAAGCCTTTGATGAAAATTTCAAAAATCCGGGAACAAGTGTGTTCTCGGAATTTTTTTTTTTGCTTTTGTAAATAAAAATACACATAACGATTGCTTGTAAATCTTTGTTTGTATTTTTGCAAACAATTGTAAACATTTGAGTGGATTACACAATTGCTAGACTGTAAAAGTTTAATTACGAATGCGGC
>JAEEGL016985227.1_pt1 | contig 15635 bp, 12 predicted proteins | sample 9134231 | NCBI WGS metagenome assembly JAEEGL01 (sample SAMN16246548, study PRJNA631951) | gut metagenome | biome: gut microbiome; feature: rumen; material: fiber-attached | host: Bos | place: Iran: Karaj | collected 2018-10
AGATCAAAAGTATCGAAGGCCGTAACAAAAAGACGCCAGACAATCAATATGAAACTTAAGGCACCTCAGCTTGTTGAATGCAATAACTGCGGAAACCTTGTGCAGTCACACCACGTATGTCCTAAATGCGGCTTCTATCGTGGCAGACAGGTTATCTTACCAGAAGTTAATGGATAATAATTTTTAGGAGATTAAAAATGGACGAATTGTTTGAAAAAATGCAGAAATTAATTGTTGAGAAGTTGGACATTGATGCAGCAAAGGTTACACTTGATGCTTCATTCAGAAATGACCTTGGCGCAGACAGTCTGGACACTTACGAACTTGTTTATGCAATTGAAGAAGAGCTTGGTGTAAGCATCCCTGATGAAAAAGCCAATGAATTTGAAACAGTTCGCGACGCTTATGATTTTATCAAAGCTGAACTGGACAAATAAATAAAAGACAAAACGTCTTAAGTTAAAAGTACAAGTGATGAGCTTGTACTTTTTTTATGTCATCCCGAACTTGTTTCGGGATCTCTTATAAGTATAGATGCTGAAACAAGTTCAGCATGACACCTGTATGGAAAAAAATCGTAAAGAGGCCCTGAATGCCTTTTGCAAAAAAGTAAAAATCCGCTTTAAAGACCTGGAGCTTTTGGATCTTGCCTTTCATCATCGCAGTATTACTAATGAAAAAAAGCATGTGCAGAACAATGAGCGTCTGGAATTCTTAGGTGACTCTGTTCTTGGCATAGTAACTGCGGCTTATCTTTATAAAAACTTTTCTAATCCCGAAGGGGACCTTGCAAAAATAAAATCTGCAGTTGTTTCCGAAAAAGCGCTTGCACCAATTGCCGTAGAACTTGGCGTAGACAAACTTTTAGTCTTGGGAAAAGGCGAGGAAGCCAGTGGTGGACGCACAAAGCCTGCAATCCTTGCAGACTGCATGGAAGCAATAATCGGTGCATATTACCTGGATTCGGGCTATAAAAACGCAGAAAAATATGTACTTGAGTTTATAATTCCACAGATAGACCGTACAGTTTCGGATGGTACTAAGGATTATAAAACTCAGCTTCAGGAAATATATCAGAAAAAATCGAAAAAATGTCCGGTTTATGAGCTGTTGGAAAAAACGGGACCAGCGCACGATCAGACATTCGTAGTAAATGTAATTCTTGGTGATAAAGTTTTTGGCCCTGCAAAAGCAAAATCAAAAAAAGAAGCAGAGCAGATTGTGGCTAAAATGGCTTTGGACAGTATGAGATTGTCGGGTCAAGCCCGACAATGACATTTCTTGTGGCATTATATAGAAATCTCTGATATAATATCAGAATGAAAAGAAAATCTTTATTAATCAATCTGAGCTTTAGTGTAATTTTAGCAGCTCTTATTTCTATTCTTTGTATTTTCAATGTATTCGAAAAACTCGACTTTCGTCTGTACGATGGTCTTATTCATTTAACAAAAGACCCGCCGATGGACGATAAGGTTGTTGTAGTTGCAATTTCTGACGAAGATATTAACCTTCTTGGTGAATGGCCGTGGAGCCGCGATATTCTTGCAGATGTGCTTATCCGCCTAAAGGAACTGGATGCTGCTGCAAGTATATTCGATATTGAATATATTTCTCCTTCGGGAAAATCTGTTGCTTCTAACGCTATAAATAATGTAAACGGCAAAATTTCAGAAGCCGAAGAGTGGACTAAGGAATTGATGCATGCAGTTCCAACGGCACTGGAGCAGGGCTATGATGTTGCAGAAGCCCATGACCTTGCCGATTCTGTAATTCAGGATTATATAGACCCTATTTATGACGAACTTTATAATTATGTAGAAAACAATATTGCCTTTGATAACGATGACTATTTTGCAAAGGCAATTCAGTTTTTTGGAAATACCTATCTTACCGTAAACCTTATTAACTTAAATTATTCTTCAATTACCCAGAATGATATAAATTTCATTCGCAATAATATGATGTTTGCGCATATTAATGATCCGAAACATTATATTTTAAACGATAATATCTATAATTTTAACGAAACCTATCCTGACGAAAAACAGGGCTTTACACCGGCAATGGATTTGCTTATGAGACATGCAAGGGGTGTAGGTTATACAAACTCAAATATTGATAACGATGGTGTACGCCGCCGTCAGGAGCTTTTTTATGAATATGACGGTAAGTATCTTGGTCAGCTTACTTTCTGGCCTTTGATGGATATGCTTGGAATAAAGGAATTTGAACGAAAGAAAAATTCTCTTATCCTTAAAAATGCTTTATTCCCTGGAGAAACAGAGCCAAAGGATGTAAAGATTCCTCTTGATGAACATGGAAAAATCCTTATTAACTGGCAGCACGAATCTGCAAAAGAAAATAAAGACGATGCAAAATTCCTTTATGGCTGTAATACCATTTATGTATACGGACTTTTGCAGCTGGATAAAGTAGAAGAATCGCTTATTAATAATTTAAGACTTTTGTTTGGCGAAGACGATGATTCTGATGTTTATAATAATCTGCCTGTAATTTTTGATAATGAAGGAAGCCCTTTGCCATATTACGAAGAGCTTGCTAATCTGCTTGATTTTTATAACGAAATTAAAGATTACAAAAAAGAGCTTTTAAATCTTTGTACCGGCCGTGATGATAACGGAAACTATATAGACGGTCTTTATCAGGAAGATTATGACAATTATTACGATGCAAGAAATCAATTTTTTGACGAAGTGCTTAACTTTTCAAAGGCAGGCTATTTTGATGATATAAAGGCTTTCTTTGATGCAAATCCTGACAGTGAATATAATAATCCTGATTTGGGCTTGCTTGAGATTTTCTCTTATACCTTTGACGAAATTAAAAACAATATAAATGATTACCTTGATTTACTTGAAGACTTTAAAAAAGATGTAAGCGGCAAATATATGATTTTTGGACATACCGCTGCATCTACAACAGATATCGGTGCCAATCCGTTTACAAAGCAATATATTAACGTACTTATTCATGCAAACATTATGAATACTGTACTTACTCAAAACTTTATTACACCATTGCCATGGTATTTTGGACTTGGAATCTGCTTTTTAGTATTCTTTATTCTGGGCTTTGTTTTAATTAAGGCTTCCGGTTATGTAAAAAATCTTGTTTCCGGAATTGCAACAGTTCTGCTTATCGGTGGATTTTTAGTGCTTTTACCATTATTCCAGATTTATATTCCAATGGTAGGCGGAGTAATTTTCTATTCAATTGCAAATTTCCTTTCCGGGGTAACTTATCGTTACACTGTAAGCAGCCGCGAAAAACGCTTTATTACAGAAATTGCTGCTTCTTTTGCAAACAAAGATACCGTTGCTCAGCTGCGTGCCAACCCTGATGCATTCAAAACAGAAGGGCAAAAAAAATGTATTACAGCTTTGTTCTCTGATATTCAGAAATTTTCAACCCTCAGCGAAAGCATTGGTAAGATTTACAAGGAAGAAGGACCAAACAAGCTTATTGAAATTCTTAATGAATACCTTGGATCTATGTCAAACGAAATTCTTCGCAATAACGGAAACATAGATAAATACGAAGGTGATGCTATTATCTCAATGTTTGGAGCACCGGACCCACTGGAAACACATACTCCTGAAGAATGGTCATATCTTTGTCTTGACTCTGCAATCCGCATGAAAAAAGCAGAGATTAAATTTAATGAAACACATCAGTATCTCTTTGAACCTGTAGAGCTTGAAAATGAGGACGGTACAAAAGAAACTGTAATACTTAAACCGCTGCAGACCCGTATTGGTATTAACTCCGGAGAAGCCTTTGTAGGACTCATGGGTAGTAAAACCGAAAGCTTTAGTAAGCTCAACTACACAATGATTGGAGATACTGTAAACCTTGCAAGCCGTCTTGAAGGTGTAAATAAGGTTTATGGAACCTGGATTATGTGTTCCGAAGATACCTGGAATATGGCAAACACAGGTGCTAATCAGGGCAAAATTACAGTACGCCGTCTGGACAGGGTTAGGGTAGTTGGACGATCTACTCCGGTTCAGCTGTACAATGTTCTGGGCTTTACCGAAGAGCTTTCTGTTTTGGAAAAACAAGAATTAGATGTTTTCAACCGCGCTTTGGACGCATATTTATTAAAAGACTTTGCCGAAGCAGGAAAATTGTTTGTAAAAGCTTCAAAAATGTTACCAAACGGCGATCCAACTGCTTTAGTATTTGCAGACAGATGTAAAAATTACATCAAAAAAGGTGTGCCTGCAGACTGGGACGGTGTAATGAACATGACGTCCAAGTAATGGAGTCTATAATTATGCGCTTAAAGAATGTACTTTTTATTATTTTTATTGCTTTTCTTTTTACAGGGTGCGAGCTGCTCGACATATTCTTTGACCCGGGAACAGAAGTAAATGTTCCTGTAGGTTCAAAGGGCGATGCATTTGTCGTAAAGATGAATGTTTCGGAAGAAATTATTACGGCTTCAAAAACCGGTACAATTAAGGATGTTACTACAAGCCGGGCTGCCGTAGATGAAGCTTTTAATGCACAATATCCGGATACAGACAGCTTTATAAGGGCATTAAATAACAGCTTTATGAATCTTACTGTAAATGAAGACGGCTCAAGGGCTGCAGGCTCTTCCAGTACAACTGGTACTGATATTAACCAGCTGAATTATCAAAAAGGCGGAAAATATCCTTTCTGGTCGTTTATAGAAACTGCAAATAATAGAAACGGCGGTATTTTTGGTCAAGTAGACGGCATTTGCAAATATGCGGGTAAGCATTGTTATGTTTTTTCAGATGAAAAAGATAAATCAAACAGATTAATAAGGCTTACTGATGAAGACTATGTAGCCCTTGGACAAAAATTTGATTCCTGCTATGAGCTTGAAACAGCAGTTATAGGAGATCCGTTTTACAAAAAATATTATTCAAGTATGTTTGTTCCGTGTAATGATAAAATTGTCATTCTTGTTTCCGATTTGTTTGGAGATGCTACAGAAGACCAGATTTATAAAGGTGGAACAGCAGGCTATTTTTATTTTGGTGATTTATTTTCCGAAGCGTATCTGAATAATAATTATAATAAAGGTCTTTCAAAGGATAACCAGAATTATATTTACGGTAATGAACTCGAAATATTTTATGTAGATTCTTATTTTCTTTACAGAAACCCCGGCACCATTTATTCAACTTTAGTGCATGAATTTAATCATATGATTAATTTTGTATTAAAAAGATTAAATTATTTGACAGAAACACATTCTAACAGGGCTATGAGTACCTGGTATACCGAAATGCTTGCCATGGTAACGGAGGATATGTTCCAGTATAAGCTTAAATTAAGCGATGCAGATTCTCCAAAAGCAAGAATCCCGTGGTTTAATAATTATTATAATTACGGCTTTAAGTTTTGGGATTATGATGCAGGAAATGATCAGACGTTATACGATACAATAATGTATGCCAATACCTACGCCTTTGGTGCTTTTCTTGCACGCAACTTTGGCGGTGTAGAGCTCATAAAAGAAATTGCACAGAATAATTATATAAACGAAGAGTCTATAACAAAGGCTTTGCAGAAAGTAAACAGAAACTCTGCAATTACTTTTGATGATGCACTGGAAAAATTTGCCTGCTGTCTTTTTAATATTCAGGAAGACGGAAAGCTTTATACGTTTAATAAACAGGCCGGAAGCAGGGCAGATGTTTTGTATTTTAGCGCCATAGATTTGAATAATACAATTGTGCAGGACTCAGACGGAAAAAAATATAATTATCCGCCAAAATATTATAATTACAATGAACAGACAGATTTATTCCCTGGTGGTTTTTCAGTTCATTATATTGGCAGAAATATCCAGGACTTTACGCTTGTCGTAAAAAATAATGCCGAAAATTCAAATGATAAAATTCATTACTTCCTGATTACTAAATAAAGGAGGCAGAGTATGAAAAAGAATATACTTATAATTATGCTTGCTTGTTTTTGTTTAGGAAATTGTTTTTGTGCAGATAAAACTGTTCAAAAAACTGCACAGTCTGTTAATAATTCTAAAATAACAGTAACCGGTTATGTAATAAGTACCGGGAATGCGCCCTTTATTTATCCTGCAATCAAAGGGGATGACAATAATTATTACACAATAATCTGCACAGAAAAGCAAAAGCGCAGGCTCCTGAATAACCAGGGAAAACACCTGCGCTTTACACTTGTCAAAAATGACGAAGTAACTTGGATTTTAAAAAAATACAAAGTAATTAAATAGTCATGCCGAACTTGTTTCGGCATCCATAGACCTCGAAACAAGTTCGGGGTGACTACGTCACTTTTGATCTCCTTCATATTCTTTTGTTATAGACTTAAGGTCTGCCTTATTCAAAAGGCGGAGATGACCTGTGCTGTCGGTAATTACAACACCGGAATCGGTAAGTGTAATTGGAGTAGAGCTCTTTACATTTACGTCGCTCTTGAGCTTAAGTACAAGGTTAGAATCAAACTTACCAACTTTCCAGTTGTTTCCGTCGGCAATTACACAGTAAAAGTCGTTGCCATCGCGTATAAGAACCGAATCCGGAGCAAGGGTTTCGTTACTTTCGCTTGTAATTTCCATATTTACCTGGTCAATTGTTACAAGTTTAATTGCAGCATTACCAGAATCTTCTCCGGCTACTGCAATAAATTCATTTTCAAGTGCATAAATTGTACGGTTACGGATTTGTGTTACCGGTGACCTTTTGATAATCTCGCCGGTGTCTGTATTAAAGCGTACAAGCCGGCTGAGTAATGCTTTTTCGTCTGAAAGAATAATTCCGTATTCGCTAGGCATTTTAGCTTCGGCAGCTTCTTTTTCCTGAACTTCCTGCTGGTCTTTTGCAATGTCCTTGCGTTCAGACTGAGCTTCGGTCTGTTTTTTATCTGCAAGCTCCTGTTGTTCCTTAGCTTCCTGTTTTGCTTCTTCGGTTTTCTTTTCCTGTTCCTTTACTTCTTCTTTCTTTTCGTCAGCTTTTTCCTGAGCTGCCTGTGCCTTCTGCTGATTTTCCTGTGTAGGATTCTTTTCGGCTTCCTTCTTTGCTGTGTCAGCTTCTTTCTGAGCCTGGGTTGCTTCCTTCTTGGTTTCGTTCAGCTTTTTCTGTTCTTCGGCAGCCTTTTTCTGAGCATCCTGTGCCTTGTCGGTTGCCTGTTCTGCTTCACGCTCTTTTAAATCAACCATGTCCTTACGGCTATCTACGTTTTTGTCATCATCCTGCTTCATGTTATCAACAACTTCGGAATCACTGATAACAGAAGTATCTACAGTAGAAAGACCTCCGCTTACATCATAAAGAGGAATAATAATTTCTGATTTTCCTGGCCAATCTTTGTAGTTTACGGCAAGACCGCAGTTATCCTGGCTCAGGTTTTTCATAACTACGCTCTTATATTTTGACTGGTAAATATCATATTTTCCGCGGTATACGGCATTATACACTGTAACAAAAACTGCAAGTGTATCTGCATCTTTTTCTGAATAGCCGTAGGCACTTGAAAGATATGCACTGATAATTCTGCGAAGGTTCTTAATATGATCTACGGTTGCATCAGGACCAATAAAAAGTATATCTGCATCAAGCTTGCCTTTTTCGCTTTCATCTACTGCGTGAACAACATAGTATTTATTTTTGTTACCTGTTGTAGAAGCTACTGCAGGTACAATGGTTTTTCCCATGTCAGAACCAATTTTTTTAATGGCCTCAAGAGAATCTATAACCTTATGAGGTCCCGTATAGTTTATGAATTCGATTGTTTCACTGCCAGTAACACGCAGTTCGGGTTCATCAACTTCTATTGCGGACAAGCCCGCAATCATAAAAATAGAAATCATTAATAAAGAAAGTAGTTTTTTCATATACTCACCCTTAAATTTGAGATTGCCGGATCAGGTCCGACAATGACATATTGATTTATTTATTATAACACGACTTTTATTATTTACCAACAAGTTTTTTTAGAGTATTTCTGGCGTAATCGCGGATTATCGAAGTGTATTTTGGATACATTAAAACAGAAAGGCTGTCTCTTCCTTTAGGATCAATTGCCGAGCTTCCCATGGTAATGCAAACAGAATAAACTGCATTGCAAATATCCTTTAGAATTGTTTCATCTTTTTCGGAAGTATTATGCGCAAGGTATTCGAGCCCTTCAATAATTTTTCCGTCGGGATCATAACCATTGTCTGCAATTCCGGTGAGTAGTGAATGAAGCAGGGCCTTTTCATTTTCGTGTTTGAGAAAATAGGCTATATAATCATTAAAGGTATCTGTATAAAAAAGGCCTAACTGCGAAAGAACTTTTTCCATGCCGGCGGCATCTGTCTGAAAAACTGATTTTTCTATTCTTGTGCCAAAGTTAGTTGTTGATAATGCATCCTTATAGGCCTGGCAAAAAGAAAGCAGTTCGGACGCATAAAGAATTTCGTTTCCGTCATAATTTCCATTTTTTAAAATTGCATTACGCCTGGAATCCAAAAGTCCTGCATTAATTGGAAGCGGAAGGGGAAGCTCCATAAGTGTAGTATCTATAGTGTAAAACGAAGAATAATTCTTTTTTATTTGATTTGTAGCATTGTTTTGAATACTCTGGGCGGTACGAAATGCATGAATGCTCCAGTCGGAACAGAACAGGAGAAAACAGTTATCTGTCGTAAAAGAAGTGTAATAAACAGAGATTTTGCTTTTTTTATCGGGAAGGGTTCCGCTCCAAAGGTATCTGCCGTAATTATTATAAAAGCAGGCTTTTTGGGAATCTGCTATAAAAACTCCGGAGGTATTAAACCAGCCGTATTGCGGTACAATTCCTTCATCAATTATAAATGAATCTTTTACAGAGCCATCTTCAAGATTTATATTATCAATTTCTACGAAACTCGCTTTTATATTTACATAAACAACTTCTGACTTATCCTGCGAAAGAATAAAAAAGTCGTTGTTTGTTTTTTGTACAAGCTCTTTTTTAAAAAGCCATTTGTGTTCGGCTTTATTATTTTTAATTTCAAAAAGTCCGCTTGTTCCATCGGTAAAAACCAGAAGAACTCCTTGAGGAACTGTAAGGGCATTTACTACCTGACCGGCAAAGGTTATCTGTTCTACAATTTCGCCAAAGGGAGTAATTCTGAGTGCCTGTGTTTTTCCATCCAGAAGCTTTTGCAAAAATACAATAAGACTTCCATCGGCGACCTCTTGAATTGCCATAGAAGATTGCAAAGGGGTTGGAATCTGCCATTTACGAACTCCGTTTAGTGCATAGCAGCAAAGAGTTTCCTGACCTCGTACAAAAAATCTTCCGTCGCGGCCGGAAAAAGGTTTGTCTATTATCTTAAAATCTGTCTGAACATTCCATAGTTCTCTTCCATCAGGATTTATAAGACTGAGCCTTTTAGAGCCGGCAGTTACAACTGCAAAAAAATCGTTTTCTAAAACCCCAAAAAAGGCAGAACTTGCACGCTGCAGAGGTTTGTCAAAAACAAGGCTTCCATTACTATTAAAGGCCATGAGACTATGTGCATCTGTTATTACAGAAAATCCATAGGAAGTTGTCTGAGGTTCGCAGATTAGTTTACCGGGTAATACTCGTCCCCAGCTTGAATTTAAATTGTTTAATTCTATACCTTCGCCGGCAAAGAGTGGGAAGGATAGGAAGAGGAGGAGAATGGTGATAAGAGATTGTCGGGTCAAGCCCGACAATGACATATGGTATCCCGACAATGACATATGGTATCCAGACAATGACAAGTTGGTTTTCATTTAATTTTCTCCAATACGGCAAGACTTTCTATATGACTTGTATTAGGGTAAAAATCAAGCAGATAAAGCTTTGTAATTTTATAGCCTGCCTTACAAAGAGTTTTACAATCCCGGCTTTGAGTAGACGGATTACACGAAAGATAAATTATAAACGGAATGTCAGAGTTACAAAAGTATTCCAGAACTTCTTTTTCCATACCGGAACGCGGAGGATCTACAACACAGGCATCAAAGGCAGGGTTGTAAGAAGCACAGTTTTTTACCCAGGCTTGACCACTCATTCCATAACTTTGATGAGTTTTTCCCTGCATATTCTGTTCTGCAAAAACAAGGGCATCGCGGTTATGCTCTACAAGAATAACATTTTTATATTTATCTGCAAGAAAACAAGAAATTGAACCGCAGCCGCTATACATATCCAGAATATTTTCTCCACCAGGGAGCAGGTCTTTAATCAAGGCAAGTACTTTTTCAAAAACAAAAAGATTTGACTGGAAAAAGCCGCGTACATCAAAGGTAATCTGTTTATCAAGCAGCTTTACAGTAAGGATATTTTCGGGAGAAGGCATAGTACCCGAAAAATGATGATTTTCCTTGAGCTTGAGCTTTTTAGAAGTTTTGCCAATTAGTCTTGTTTTGTTAACAGTTTTGTTTTCTTCAAGATTAATTTTGAGCCCCTGCTCACATCTGGAACTTCCAAATAGGTGTACACGCCCTGCAGGTCGTTTTTCATCCGATGTATTAATAAGATATTCATTTACCGGCTCTTCTGCGCAAAGGCATTTTTTAATCTTAACAATCTTAGTATCATTTTTTAAGCACAAACCGCCGTCTGTAAGCTGAAAGCGTGCACGATAATTAAAATCCGGACCTCTTATAACCTGAATATCATCGGGAAATTCCAGTTTTGAAGTATTAAAGGAATCTATGAGCATCTGTTTTCTTAGTTCACACTGGTAATCACTTTGAATGTGCATCATATTACAGCCGCCGCAAAGTCCGTAGTATTCACATTCCGGCTGTTTACGATAAGGAGATGCTTTAATAATTTTTATAATTTGAGCGTTGTCATAATCATTTTTGTGTTGTACTATGTTAACAGAAAGTGTTTCATCCGGCAGAGCATAGGGAATAAAAACAGTTTTAGAATTGATTTTTGCGATAGTATTACCGCCAAAAACTGTCTTTTCTGTTTGTACAACTTCTGTTTCCATGAAATATATTCTATCAAAACTGGGGAAGTTTGTCATTGTTTTATCAATGGAGTAAAATATGTCACTTAAAAGCTTTACATTCAAGACAAAAGATGGATTTGAACACTGGATTAACCGCTGGGTACCGGATACAGATCCTTCCACCCCCGATGCAGAACCACAAATTAAAGCTGTTATAATTTTTAATCATGGACTTGCCGAGCATTCTTTGCGTTACGACCGCTTTGGTTCAATTTTGAGCGAAAACGGTTATGTTTTTAATGCCTTTGATATGAGAGGCCATGGACGAACTGCCGAGCTTTCAATCAAAAATAAAAACGGAGACTTTGGCAAGCTTGCAGATAAAGATGGTTTTAATCGTGCCGTAAATGATGTTGATGAAATTATGGAAGCGCTTATTAAAGATTATCCGGGAAAACCTGTAATTTTAATGGCACATTCTTTTGGTTCCTTTGTTGCCCAGTCTTACATAGAACGCTTTCAGGGCAAAATAAAGGCTTGTTTTTTAATTGGTACTGCAGGTCCAAGACCTCTTTTAATTTCCTGCGGAAGAGTGCTTGCACATATTGTAAAGTTCTTTAAGGGTGGAGACAAAACCTCTCCGACACTGGAAAAAATTGCCTTTGGTGCTTACAACAAACGCATTAAAGACTGTAAATCAAATGTGGACTGGCTTACAAAGGATCAGACAATTTTGGATTTACATGCAGTTGATGAATGGAGCAATATACATCTTAAAATTTCTTTCTTCTGCGACATGATGGACGGACTTTATTCAATTCATAAAAAATCAAATATGAAAAAGATTGATAAAGACCTTCCTATATATCTTTGGTATGGTCTTGAAGATCCGGTTGGTGACTATGGAAAAACTCCACGTGCACTTGCAAAGCTTTATACACAGCTTGGTATAAAAACTGTTGTTACAAAAGAATACCCCGGCGACCGTCATGAAATTCTGAACGAAACCGACAAGGAACAAGTAGAAAAGGATATTATTGAGGTGCTGGATAAGGTTATTGAATAAGGTAACTTCTTGACCAACCGCCCATAAAAAGAATATTATACCTCATTGTGTTATATCGTTATGGAACCGATGGAAACGGCAATCTTATAAAGAAAGCTGTTGTTTATACTAAAGCTGAACATTTTATAACAAACAAAAAAATTGACCCGGATGCGCTGCAGATTGTAAATCGTCTTAGAGATGCAGGTTATACTGCGTATATTGTCGGCGGTGCTGTTCGCGATCTTATTGTTGGTAACGTTCCTAAAGATTTTGATATTGTAACAGATGCCACACCATCCAAAATAAAAAGAATATTCCGTAATTCACGTATTATTGGCCGCAGATTCCGTCTTGTACATGTTGTTTTTGGCACAAAAATTTTCGAAGTAAGCACCTTCCGTTCAAATGCAGATGGTTCGGTTGGAAACGATTTTGGAACAATTGAACAGGATGTACTTCGCCGCGATTTTACAATGAACGCTCTTTACTATGATCCGCTTCAGGAGCAGGTAATAGATTATGTTGGCGGTGTTCGTGATATTAAAAAGCACATACTGCGCCCCGTAATTCCTCTGGAAACTATTTTCGAAGAAGACCCTGTAAGAATGCTCAGAGCTGTAAAATACTCTGCAACAACCGATGCAAAAATGACTTTTAATCTGCGTCATAAAATAAAGCAGTCGGCACAGCTTTTGAGTCAGGTTTCTCCTTCGCGCATAACAGAAGAGCTTTTAAAAATCCTTAACAATACCCATGCTTCCCGCATTATTGCAGAAGCAATAGAAACTGATGTTTTTATGTATTTACAGCCTTCGGTTTCGGCAATGCTTTATGAACGCAAAAACATTGAAGCAAGCTTTATGAAAAATCTGGAAAAGCTTGACGAGCTTAATATGCGGGATCCGGGCGCACGACTTGGAAAAAAGCTTTATTTTGTAATATACGATTTTGTTACGACACTTACCGACTGGTCAAAAGAAACACAGGGTAAGTATTCTCCTGCTGAGCTTTATGCCAAAACCTGGACAGAATGCCGCAATTTTGTTTTACCTATGAATCCGCAACGACGTGAGCTTGAATATGCAGTAAAGGCTGTTATGAATAAAATGGGTGTTGCCATTAAAGTTCAGGCAAAGAAAAAATAAAGTACTGCCTGTCGACGCTTTTTATTCGTGATTTCTTGCCAAAGATTGAATTGTCATATTTGAGCGCTTTTTAGCAGGGTCTTCGGGCCTTGGCATTTCCGTTTTTGTAATTTTGTCTATAACAATGCTCACTTCTTCTATAAGAATTCCGGTAAAGGTTTCAATTTTGTCAATTATATATTGCTGGAGCTTGTGAACCTTGCCGGTAAGTTGTGTACCAAAAGGAACATCTATAGTAACAACCAGCCGGTACCCCCTGGAATCTGTTTTTATCGCAATTTTTTTTACCTTTACATCCGGAGAACATTCTGCAACACAGTGCATTACCATTTGAGTAAGCGCTGCTTCAGAAATTTCTACTCGACCTTTTTTGGAAAATTCCGGCTGGACAATGGATTTTTCAAGGAGTTTGCCTTTTCCATTTTTCTTTTTGAACAGCCCCTTGCTAAAAAAGTCATGCATTGAATTAGAAAAAATCTGAGGGTAGGACTTTTTTACCTCTATGGATGGAACAGGAATAACGTGTTTGCCTTCTACCTGGCGAGATTTTGCCGCTTTTTCAATTTCTTCTTTAGTGGCAATCTCTTCTATGTGAATGATTTTAGAAGGCTGTGGCAGCTGGAGCCTCATGGCAATTTTCATTACCATTTTTTCGGAGGTACCCAATATTAAAATCTTTTTAAAATGTGCTTTTTTCAGGACTTTGGCTACGGAATCGCGGTGTTCTTTATCATCAAAAAGGGCAGCACGTACTGCACCCATATAGGTTTTTTCGCGTTTTGCAGAATGCCCCGCAAGAATCTTTTCTTCCTGAATTAAAAGCCCGTCATCAATAATTGCATTTATATTATATTGTTCTGCAAGGAGCTTGGAACGAAAGCTTTTACCGGTGCCGCTTTCGCCAACCAGTGCATATACAGTTACAGGAGAAAATCGCTCTTTAATGCTTGTGAATATATTCATCTTTGTAAAATTATAGCTTAGAAAATACTAATCCTCAAGTTTTTCGATAATATTTTTTAGCTCGGGGGCCAATTCTATTTCAATCTGCTTTGGAATATCAAACTCATTTGGCGGAAATTCAATTTTATATGCCTGTAAAAAATATTTTCCGTTGTTAAATTTATCAAATTTACCATTGTAGGCAGTGTCTCCCCAAAGACTGTGACCATGAAAGCTTGCCTGACTTCGTATCTGATGCTTTCTGCCGGTTTCAATCTGACAGTTTACAAAGCTCAAAGTCTGATTATTAAGGTTTCCAACTTTAAGAGGCTTTATTTTGGTAATACATTGTAAAAGTTTTTCATTTTTGTCACTGTCTTTAATCTGTTCGTTAATTACTTTTACCTTTTGAAAAAGCTTTTTTTCATCATTTTCCGAAGTTTTTTTAATAATATTGTCCTGCCAGATTTCTTCTTTCAGAATCTTTCCCTGCACAATTGCATAATACTGTTTTTTTATCGTGTGATTTTTCATCTGATTTGTAAACCATACCGCACAGCCGGTAGATTTTGAAAAACAGACAAGTCCACATGTCATTTTATCTATTCTGTGCATTGGTCCGCACTTAAAAGAAAGTGAATCACGTTTTTTTTGAGAATTTACATATTGTAAAACCAGGTCTGTAAGCGAAATTTCCTCTTTAGAGGCTTTCTGAACGTTAATTCCGGCTGGTTTATCAATTACAAGCAGATGTTCATTTTCAAAAACAATTTTCAATTTGTTATCAGCTGTTTTTTGTGGATTTTCTGCGGGTTTATCTTTTAACAAAAGTGTAGCAATCTTAATTCTATCGCCGGTACAGATTTTGTACGAAGGCTCCTGTGTTTTATTATTTACCTTTATGAGACCTTTACGCAGACTTTTATAGATATTGGAAAGGGTAATAGACGGAATGAATATTCTTATAATCTTATCGAGACGTCTTCCTTCATCATCTTTTCCTGTATTAAATTCTGTAAAATCCATAATAAAAAGTATAGTAAATTTCGCAATTTGATGGTAGAATTAATATATCGTTTTAAGGATTTTTTTATGCCTGGTAAATACGGAACAATAATAGCATTTTTTACGAATCCTATAATTCTTTCAGGTGTTTTCAGCTGGCTTGGCGCACAATTTCTCAAGACTATAATAGACTTGATTTACGGAAGAATTAAATCGTTTAAAAGACTATTAGAAAGCATGTTCTGGCGTACAGGTGGAATGCCCTCGAGTCATTCTTCTACAATTACTGCAGTTACAACAGCGATTGGTTTTAAAGAAGGTGTTAATTCAAGTGTTTTTGCACTGGCAATACTTATGACCTTTATTACCATGCGTGATGCGGTTGGCGTAAGAAGATCCAGCGGTCTACAGGCAAAAAAAATTAATGAGCTTGGACGAGACCTGGAACAAAACGATATTATTGACGAATACAAACCAATCAAGGAAGTAAACGGACACACTCCCATGCAAGTTATTATGGGATGCCTTTTAGGAATTCTTATAGGCT
>JAEEGL010698798.1_pt1 | contig 15634 bp, 16 predicted proteins | sample 9134231 | NCBI WGS metagenome assembly JAEEGL01 (sample SAMN16246548, study PRJNA631951) | gut metagenome | biome: gut microbiome; feature: rumen; material: fiber-attached | host: Bos | place: Iran: Karaj | collected 2018-10
AAAAGGCGGAATGCGGCTGTGCGACCCTCCTCACCGATACGGCCGCAATTGGAAAAAGACAGAGCTGCGGCCGTATAAATGAGCAACGAGGCCGCTTCGCCTCTTAACCCTTAACTCTGAACTCTTAATTCTTAACTCTGAACTCTTAACTCTTAACCCTTAACTCTTAACCCTTAACTCTTAACTCTGAACTCTAAACTCCCCGGTACCTCCTGCCGGTCAGGTCGATCACGTACCCGCCGCCGGGCGAAGGCTGCCACTCGTAGCGGTTCTTGCCCTCCTCCGGAAACAGATGCGCCATTATTGCCGCGATCACGCCGCCGTGCGTCACCAGCAGTGAATCACGTCCACCGGAAATTAGACGGTGAAGCCCCTCGAGCACGCGCCCCTTCATTAGCTCGCCGCTCTCGCCGCCGGGGGCAATATTCATTTCGTTGTCCCCGGAGATCCACGCTATATAGTCCGGATCGTTTTTCAGTTCTTCGTAAGAACGCATCTCGAACGCCCCGAAATCCATCTCGCAAAAGGCGGGGTCGATCTCGTGTTCCACTTCACCGAACAGGATCAGCAGAGTCTCCTCGCAGCGCCTCTTGCCGCCCGTCAACACCCGCATGCCTGTAATATCCGGAAGCATCCCCTCCGCCTTACGCTTTTCGAGCGCAGCCTTGCCCGCCTCAGAAAGCCCGATATCGGTAAAGCCGCAATAAAGATGCCTTTCGTTGGCCGCGGTAATACCGTGCCTCAGCAATATAAGTTTCATTTAAGCCTCTGCTCCAATCCGCAAAAAACGCGAAAAATATTTGCCGCCTCGCCCGAAAGAAAAGCGCACAGGCGCCCTGTTGACTCCCGCCATGCGCGCATATCCGCGCCCATCGGGACAACGCCGCAGAATATGTCCTGGCAGATCAGGACGCTGTCCTGCCATTCGCTGCGGTGTTCCTTAAAAATCTCCACCGCGTCCTGCCCTTCACGCACACATTTGAGCGTAAATTCTTCTATTTTATCGATGCAGCGCGCCCCGAAAACGATGCCGCTCTCCTCGCCGCACGTATAGATATCCGCATCGGAAAAGCCGTATTTGCGCTTCGCAAGCTCCCTTTTCCCCTGATATGCTCCGCCAATAATAAGATCCATTCAGCTTCCCTCCAAATCAAGCACGCAGACCGCGCCGGCGCCGAAACTCCCGAGCCGCTCCTTAGCTCAGCTCATATAAGTGCCCAGACCGCTATCCCGCACAGCTCCGCCAATGTCATCGCGTATCCGGAAACGTCGCCGGACATACCTTTAAGCGACCTCACAGGCCGTATCAGAAACAGCAAATATCCGCCCAGCACAGCGAGGCTCACGAATCCGTACTTTCCAAGCAGCAGGAACCCGGCCGCGATACCGGCGGCGAGCACGACCGCCAGAATGACGACGTGAGATTTTTTAATTCCTTTGCGGTAAACACCGGCGTACTCGCTCGTTGACATCGGTCTCAGCAGCGTAACGCACAGGCCGGCGACGGTGCGCGAGATCACGGCGACAAGAATCAGTGCAAACGGTTCCGCACCTTCCTTCGCACTTGCAAACAGCGCGAACTGGGTCAATATGAGCAGTATCGCGAAAAGTACCGCGAACGACCCCACGTGAGGATCTTTCAGTATTTTGCGGCGTTCGGGGGCGTCGCGCCACGACCGCACCGCGTCCGTAACGTCCATAAATCCGTCAATATGTATGCCGCCGGTGATCAAAAACGGAAACGCACAAAGAATTGCCCCCGCCAGGATCGACGGCACGTGAAGCCAGCGCATCGCAAAAGCGAGCAGCGTCCACAGCCCCCCCACAAAACCGCCCACGAGCGGCAGAAAAAGGGTGACCATTGCCCTCGCATCCTCGTCCCAGCCCCGGTAAGGGCACGGTATAGCGCAAAACATCGAAAAGCACATCATCATCGCGTGAAACAACTTTTTCACAATGCGAGCCCCCCTTTATGGAAGATCACGTTTCCGGCACACAGCTCGATCACGGTATCGCACGCCTCCGCCAGAGTCCGGTCAAGCGCCGCCAGCGAAGCACGGTAATTTTCAGTAAACGCGTCGTACCTTGCCGCGTCCGAATATATATAATCCGACACGAACACGGCGTTCCCGGCATTCGCAGTGATCTTGAGCAGGCCTTCACGGCAGCGCGGCACCGCGCCGGGATCCGCCTCCGCCGCGTCGATATCCGGGAACATTTCGTTCAGCAATAGCGCCGTTACGCTGTCGATCAGGAACGTTCCGTCAGGTCCTTCGCGGTCAAGGCAGGCGGAAATGTTCCGCGGCTGTTCGATCGTTTCAAAACCCAGCCCCGCGCGCTCTTTAATATGGCGCTCAACTCTCGCCCGGTCCTCGTCATCGAACGCCAGCATCGTCGCCACGTAATATCTGCGGCCGCTTCCGGAGAGCTTCAGGGCAATTTCCTGAGCAAACGAGGTCTTTCCGTTTTTGCAGCCGCCCGAGATCAGCACGTTCATAAGCTTTCCTCCTTTATGGATCCACACCCGCGGTAAACGCGTCGATCCCCCTGAGCGGCTCCAAATAGCTGTCGTTGATCTCCGCCTCGCCGAACGTTGCCATATCGTTCATCACCGCATTAGCCGCATCGAGCACCGCCATTGCCAGCGGACAGCCGCTGCCTTCCCCGAGCCGCATGCCGAAATCAAACAGCGGCCTTGCTCCGAGCGCATTCATTATTGCCCCGAAGGCTTTTTCAAATGAGGCATGGGAAGGTATCAGGAAGGTACGTACGTTTTCACACAGGCATACGGCGCACAATGCCGCTGCCGCCGAAATAAATCCGTCGATCACGGCCGGGATCCTCGCAAAAGCAGCTCCGATGAACGCTCCGCACATTGCGGCAATATCGAACCCTCCGACCTTCGCCAGAACGTCGATTACGTCGTCCGCATCCGGCCGGTTTATCCTGACCGCCCTTTCGACCACTTCTATCTTTTTAGCATACGCTTCGTCCGTAAGCCCCGCGCCGCGCCCCGTAACGTCACGCGCCGGAAGGTTCAGCAGCACCGAAACCACCGCTGAAGAAGTTGTGGTATTACCGATACCCATCTCGCCTGCTCCGATCACCTGAACGCCCTCGCGCGTCGCGCCGATCGCGAGCTCCGCACCGGTCAATATCGCCCTTACCGCCTGTTCTTTCGTCATCGCAGGTCCTGCGGCAATATTATTTGTCCCGAACGCGATCTTCCGGTCAATCACTCCGGGCTCGCAGATCTTAGCATTCACACCCACGTCGCACACGCGCACTTCCGCACCGAACTGCCTTGCCAGCACCGCCGCCCCGGTTTTCCCTCGGGCGAGATTAACCGTCTGCGCTGCCGTAACGGACTGAGGCGTAGCTGCAACACCTTCACAAACCACGCCGTTGTCCGCGCAGAACACCAGGAGTGCCTTTTTATCGAACCTGTTCTTCACCCTGCCCGTTATCGCGGCGAGCTGCACCGAAAGCTCCTCTAATCTGCCGAGACTTCCGGGCGGCTTCGCAAGTTTTGCCTGCCTTTTGCGCGCTTCCTCCGCCGCTTCCGCATCCGGGCCGGTGATTCCAAGAATCAGTTTTTCAAGTGCTTTAAACGTATATTCCATCGCTAAAATTCGATCCCTTTCCTCGCCGTTACACCGCGGTCAAACGGGTGTTTCACTTTTTTCATTTCGGTCGCGTAGTCCGAAAGCGCCAGCAGTTCAGGAAGCGGAGAACGGCCTGTCAGCACTATCTCCCTGTTTACGCCCTCCTTTTGCAGGAACGTCAGAAATTCTTCTTTCGCGAACATGCCGTAGCCGTAAGCGGATACCGCTTCGTCCAGCACGATAAGTTCATACTCTTCCGCCTTGCTAATAAGTTTGCTCATAAAAGCGCGGTAATTTTCGCACACGGCGTTTTTCCGGGCGTCGTCCATGTTTTTATACCTTCCGTGATACTCTCCCGGCATAACGACGTCGATGCCTTCTATCCCGGAAAGGATCCTGTTCTCCGATGAACTGCCGTTTTTAAAGAACTGTGTAAACAGCACGCGCATACCGGCCCCGGCCGAACGCACAGCCAGCCCGCACGCGGCAGAAGTTTTTCCTTTTCCGTCGCCGTAATAAAGATGGATCATACGCCCTCCTCAAGTATCTTATATATCAATTCCATATCGAGCGCCTCTCTGACGGTTTTTGCGAGCAGGTCGTACTGTGCTTCACGGTACGCGTGCGCGTCAAACACGGCGTGCTCGTCAAACGTTATCCCCCGCCTTTCGCAAAGTGCGCGGACAATGCACTGCGCTATGCCGTTTTCGTCAAATATACCGTGTATATAGCTTCCGTATACGTTGCCGTTTTGCAGCACCGGAAGAGAGCTTCCGCTTTGCCCCATATGAATCTCATAGCCGCGGTAAGCAAGGCCGTTGAGCCCGCCGAAGATCCCTCCGAGCCCCGAAAACACGCCCTGCGTCTGAAGCCGCGTCTTTTTCTGCCCGAACGTCGTGCTGACGTCGAGCAGCCCCATGCCGGCAATCTCTCCGCCGCCTTCGGTCCCGTACGGATCGCAGATGAGTTTCCCGAGCATCTGAAGCCCTCCGCAGATGCCGAACACAGGCACGCCGCGGGAGGCAAGTTTAAGTATTTCCGCTTCGATGCCGTTCTGCCGCATCCATTTGAGATCGGAGATCGTCGATTTCGTGCCGGGGATAATGACCAGATCCGGTGCGCCGAGTTCAAATACGTTTTTCACGTACCGCACAGACACGGTCGAAAAGCGCGAAAAAGGCGAAAAATCGGTGAAATTTGAGATTCGCGGCAGGCTGACAACGGCGATATCGATTTCTCTGCGCTCGCCCGCCGTGATGCGCTCGCTGAGGCTGTCCTCGTCGTCTATGTCAACGTGCATATATGGCACTACTCCGGCGCAGGGCACTTTTACGAGGTCGTAGAGCATATCCAGGCCGGGGGCAAGGATGGAAACGTCGCCGCGGAATTTATTGATCACCGTCGCCTTCACCATTGCCCGCTCTTCAGGTTCGAGCAATGAAACGGTGCCGTAAAGCTGCGCGAACACACCGCCGCGGTCAATATCTCCCACGAGCAGTACCGGTGCTCCTGCCAGCTTCGCCATACCCATATTTACTATATCGTCGCTTTTGAGATTGATCTCCGCTGGGCTCCCTGCGCCTTCTATAACGATTATATCGTTCCCGGCCGCAAGCGTTTCGTACGCGCGCATTATGTCTGGCACGAGCTGCTTTTTGTATTTGAAGTAATCGGCGGCCTTCATGTTCCCGCGCACTTCGCCGTTCACGATCACCTGCGAACCAACGTCGGTGGTCGGTTTCAGCAGTATCGGATTCATAAGGACGGAGGGCTTTACACCTGCCGCCTCGGCCTGCGCGACCTGCGCCCTTCCCATCTCGAGGCCCTCTTCCGTTATGAACGAATTAAGAGCCATATTCTGAGACTTGAACGGAACGACGTTGTGACCGTCCTGTCTGAAAATGCGGCAAAGCGCGGCGCAAAGCAGGCTTTTACCGGCGTTGGACATTGTCCCCTGTATCATTATGGGTCTTGCTTTTTTCATAATTACGCCTCTATACGTTCAAAAAGATAAGTATCACGGCAGCGCGCAAAAGCAGCCCTGCGAGCAGCATTGCCAGCGACGACACGTACATCAGATGCCCGGCGCGCGTGATGTCTTTCGGTTCGATGTCTCTTATAGGATCGCCTATATATTCTTTTTTGTGCACGACGCCTCCGTATACCGCGTCACCAGCCAGCCGCACTCGCAGGGCACCGGCGCAGGCAGATTCGGTCTGGGCGGAATTCGGACTCGCGTGTTTGAGCCGGTCGCGCCTGAATATGCGCCAGGCGTTTTTCATATCGAGCCTGCACAGGGGGCTCGTGAGGATCATCAGGAGGCCGGAGATCCTTGCGGGAATAAAATTTACGACGTCGTCCGTCTTCGCAGCGGCGCGTCCGAAGTACAGGTACTTCTCATTCTTATAGCCGAGCATCGAATCCATCGTATTGATCGCTTTATAAAAGAATCCGCCCGCGGCTCCGAACAGGAACATCCAGAAAAGCGGAGCGATGACGCCGTCGGAACTGTTTTCCGCAACCGTTTCAACCGCCGCGCGGCATATGCCGTTCTCATCCAGTACGTTCGTGTCGCGCCCGACTATGTATGAGACCGCTTTGCGCGCCCCTTCAGTATCGCCTCTCTCAAGCGCACGTTCGACCTTCTTCGACTCGCGCACGAGCTGCCTCGCGGCAAGCAGCTGGCAGCACATTATGCTGTTGACAACGAAGTACACCGCGGGATGCAGCATCCAGGCCCCGAACAGCACTGCCAGCGGAATGGCGACGGATATCAGGACAACGGCGATGACGGTAATTGCCCCGCGCCCCACGTCCTTCGGATTCGAATTGCCCCTGCGCAGCCGCCTGTCGAAAAACGATATGAGCTTTCCGATGCCTGCCACCGGATGCGGTATGCAGTGAGGGTCTCCGATTATAAAGTCGAGCAGAAAGCCGAGCGCGACCGCCGCGGTCTGCCATATCAGAAGTTTAAGCATCTGCATTACCTCCGCGCAAATAATAGATCCATACCGGATTCTGGGCGGCCGTCATATGGTACCTCCCCACGCCGAGCGCGCGCACCGCACTTACGCATACCGCGTCGAACGTATCGAATCTGAACGTTTTCGCACATTCGAGCGCTTCGGATTGCGTTTCGAGCGTTACGGCGTTGATGACGATCGCTGCGTCGGGGTTTTTATTTAGTATCAGGGCGATAATGCTTTTAAGTTCGCCGCTGCTTCCGCCGATAAACACGTGCGTCGGCGCCGGAAGGTCCGAAAGCGCCTCGGGAGCGCTGCCCTCAATAATGCGGACGTTATCGGTCCTGAACTTTATCGCGTTCTGCCTGACCAGCTCCGCCGCTTCAGGCTTTTTTTCTATCGCGTAAACGGTGCCTTCGCCCGCCCTGAGCGCGCACTCTATCGTTACGCTGCCGGTACCGGCGCCAACGTCCCAAACCACCGAATCTTTCTCCGGGGAGAGCCGGGCTACCGATACGGCCCGCACTTCGGCTTTGGTTATGGGAACGTTTCCGCGCACAAATTCTTCGTCCGGGATCCCGGTCCTTGTGCATTTTTCGGGGCAATTATTTTTGATGTATATGATCGACAGCGGGTCGCAGCTGAGATCTTTCAGTTCCTCCGCAGTCCCGCGCGTGACCTTTTCGTCATCATATGAAAGCCTTTCGCCCACGGCGCAGAAAAGCCCTCCGAGCCCGTATTCGCAAAGCGTGCCGAAAATGAGTGCGGGGGTATTGCCGCCGCCCGTCAGCACGAAAGTTTTCGCATTGACCGAAACGGTACGGACAATGTTGGTTTCTCTTCCGTGTACGCTTACCATAGCCGCGTCATCCCAGCTGACGCCCAGCTTCGCCGCGAACAACACACACGAAGCGATGCCCGGAATCACGGTGACGTCTTCTTCTCCGAGTGCCGCTTTCAGTTTTTTAGCGCCGCTGAAAAAGCCGGTATCTCCGCGCATCACTATCGCCGGTCTCCTGACCGAAGGATGCGCCTTAAGCACTTCACAGACTTTTTGAGGAAGATACTCGTTAAAAACCAGCTTATGCATTGAGAGCGCTTGCGTTACGGATGCTGCTCCGATCACTGCGTCGCACCCGGCCAGCGCGTTTTTAGCCGCGGCGGTAAGGTATTCAGCGCCTCCCGGCCCTATCCCGATTATGCTTATCCTGCGCTTTTGGACGGCATATTTTTCCCCGAGCGCTGCCACCGCCTCGTCCATCGAAAAGCCCTGTTTCTGCGCAGGGGCGCCTATAATGACCGGAGTCGCTCCGGCAGCCTTAGCCGCGTTTATCTTTTCCTCAAACCCGCCGTTCTTTCCGGATGACTTCGTGACAATATATTTTGCGCCGGTCGCCCTGAGCTGTGCGAGGTTCATTTCGTACGAAAACGGCCCCTGGGCGGCAATGATATGCGAGCTCTGGATGCCGGCCGAGGCGCAGGCTTCAATAGACGAAACGGACGGAAGCACCCTTGCCCACACGCGCTGCATATCGAGCCCCGCGAAAGCGCCGAGTTCCTTCGCCCCGGTAGTAAGCAGAATATTGCCCTCGCGCTCCGAGAGCCAATCCTTCGCCTCCGCCACGGTATCCACGTACACCGCGCCTTTGACCTCTTTGTCGGTATCTCTCAAAATACGCATCACGTGCGTATTTGAAGCGGCGGCCGCGGAGGCAATATTTTCAGTGACTGTTTCTGCGTACGGATGCGTGGCGTCGATCACGAGGCCAAAACGTTCCGCAGTGAAAAACCGTTCCATTTCCTGCTCGTCTAACCTGCCTGTGCGGACCTCCAGGCCGTCAATGCCGTCCAGCATTATCTCGCCGTACTCCGTTGCCACGCAAACGGTCAGTGCCGCCGCATCCTTCAGCAGCGACGCGAGCTGTCTTCCTTCCGTTGTCCCGGCAAATATACAGATCTTATCCTTCATATCGGTACCCCCTGGGCGTAACCATTTTACCGTCTATAATGCGAGTCGCGGAATTTCCGATGAATACAGTCGTGAACATATCCGCCTGATAGTCCGAAAGCTCCGGGAGCGTGAGCAGTTTTGTTTCTTCTCCGTCCCGCCCGACATTACGCGTTATTCCGCAGACAGTCTCCGGCGCACGGTGCTTCAGCATTATTTCGCAGGCGCGTCTAAGATGATCCGAACGCTTTTTACTTGCGGGATTGTACAGCACTACGGCGACGTCCGCGATCGCGGCGCATTCGAGCCGCTTCTCTATAACTTCCATAGGAGTGAGCAGGTCTGACAGGCTGATAACGGAGAAATCGTTCGTGAGCGGAGATCCGAGCAGCGCGGCCCCGGAAGCGGCGGCGGTCACCCCTGCGACGACCTCGACCTCCACGCCGTATTCTGAACACAGTTCGAGCGCAGGCGATGCCATTCCGTATATACCTGCGTCCCCGGAGCAGATGAGGGCAATTTTCTTCCCTTCTGCGGCCTGTTCGAGGGCAATGCGGCAGCGTTCTATTTCGCGCATCATCGGCGTTGAGAAAAACGGTTTTCCCGGAAAATACGGGCGCATAAGGTCGCAGTAAGCCGTGTAGCCTACGATCACGTCCGCTTCTTCGAGCGTCTTTACCGCCTTCACTGTCATCCCTTCATAGTTTCCCGCGCCGATCCCGACGACATAAAGTTTTTTCAAAACGATACACTCCAATCTTCGACCGCAGCAGCCACGGTCACGCCGTTTAGGGCATTTTTTTTAACGATGATCCGGCCTCCGGACGCCGCTGAAGCCCGCTCGCATACGTTGCCGACGCCCACCGTCCGCTTCACGAAATCCGATTCCGTAAATTCGCCCGGAACGGCGGCGAGCTCATCCGAGCTGTAGAAAACAGTCTCCGCACCGAGCGCCCTGGCGAAAGAAAGAAGCCCCTCTTCTTCGCATTTAACGTCTATCGAAGCGATGCGGGCAATAGCGCGGATGTCGATCTTGTACCGTCCCAGCACCTGCCCGACCGCGTCCGAAATCACTTCCTCCGTCGTGCCCCGTCTGCAGCCGAGCCCTACCGTTACTGTGCGCGGTACGAGCCTGAGCGTTAAAGCGTACGGCTCTTTTTCATATATCCCGATATAGATGCCTTTATCTCCGTTAAAGGATCGTACGAGTCCGGCGGGCAGTTTTTCAGGGAGCGCGTATTCTGAACTAATGCACACGTCCTGCGTCAATATCGCGGCCGAAATTGCTTTTGCATCGTCAATAGACGCTATTGCGCAGCCGTGTTCCGCGGCCCATTTGTCGCACGAAAACCTGCGCGCTCCGTCCGTGGCGGTGGTAATGACAGGCGTCGCTCCCGTAAGCTTTGCTACCGTTTCCGCTAAAGTATTTGCCCCGCCGATATGCCCGGAAAGGATCGGTATTACGTACCGTCCCCCGTCATCCATAACGAGCACTGCCGGATCGGCCGTTTTATCTTTTACGTACGGTGCGATCTCTCTCACCGCTATGCCGCAGGCGCAGACAAATATCAGTGCTTCATGCTGCGTGAAGATCTTCTCCATACCTTCGTTCACGGCTTTGTGCGCGGTAAAACCGTATTTAAGTGCGAATTTTTCCGTCGAATGCACGTCTGACCGGTCAATATTCAGAAGGTCGCACAGCTTTATGGCTGCTTTTGCCCCGCGGTCCGAAAAGCAGATGACGGCAATCTTCATACCTTCGCCTCCCGGAACTCCGTTGTCCACGCAGGGTCGTAAAGGCGTGATCTGAAAAAGTCGCTCTCCAGGAAGCCTCCGACAGTTATAAGCGCAGTCTTGGTTATGCCGTTGTCCGCGGCAGTTTTTTCCAGCGTGCCTACCGTGCAGCGGAAGATCTTCTCGTCCGGCCAGGATGCCTTATATATTATCGCCGCGGGTGAATCGGGTAAGTACCCTCCGGCCGTCAGTTCCTCAGTGACCTTGCCGAGCAGTCCGGTGCTGAGATAGAGGATGAGCGTCGTGCCGTGGGAAGCGAGCGAGCGCAGCCGTTCCGCCTCAGGTACGTCGGTCCTGCCGGAAACGCGCGTTAAAATTACGGTCTGAGAGACGCCCGGAAGCGTATACTCAGTCTTCATTGACGCCGCCGCGCCGGAAAACGCGCTCACGCCTGGGGTAATGTCGTACGATATGCCGAGCTTGTCCATCTCGCGCATCTGTTCCGCTATCGCACCGTAAATCGAAGGGTCGCCCGTATGGAGGCGTACGGTAGTTTTCCCGCTGCGCTCCGCTTTCGCGATCACTTCCGTAGTCTCCTCCAGCGTCATCTCAGCGCTGTCGTATATCTCGCACTCAGGTCTCGCGTACGAGAGCAGTTCGGGATTTACAAGCGATCCCGCATAAATGATCACGTCTGCTTCTTCGATCTGTTTTTTGCCGCGCACTGTTATAAGATCCGGCGCCCCGCAGCCCGCGCCAACGATGTGTACCATACTTAATTATCCCCTTGTATGTCTCTTAGGATCTCCTTTGCGTCTCCGGTCATGCCGAGTATGCCGTAAACGTTTGAAAACGCGATCACGCCCGCGCGCATCGTGCCAAGATGGCGCTGTGTCAGCTGAAATTCTATCTTTCTCATTATGCTCCGCATCACGTCGTCTTTCAGTCCGTCTGCGTCAATAAGCCTCAGCATATCGTCGGTCATAGCACTGTCCATTATCCGCGTGACGGTTTCGTTTCCCGCCCCGGACAATGCAGCGTGCGATGCGAATATTTCTGCTCTGCAGTCGCCCCAGCGCGAGTGTGTGTTGAACATTCCGCCGGCAAGCTTTACGAGCTTCCCTATATGGCCGATCAGCAGCGCTTCCGAAAAACCCGCATCCGACGCCAGCGCGAATGCGTCGCCAATGAAATTCGATGTCATTACCGCCGCGGAAGGTTCGAGCCCGAGCGAATTCTTAATAAAATCCGCGCCGTAATTGCCCGGCGTGAACAGCACCGCTTTTTTGCCCGCTGCCGCGCGCACCGAAAGCTCTGTGCGGATGGTCTCCACCACCGCAGAATCGCTCATGGGCTCAACTATACCCGTTGTCCCTAAGATCGAGATGCCTCCCACGATTCCGAGCCTTTCGTTGAACGTTTTTTTCGCGAGTTCCTTGCCTTCCGGCGCATATATCAGGACGCTGAGCCCTCCGCCGTAAGCGTGATCTTCGCACACACTTAAAAGCGCTTCCGTGATCATCCTCCGCGGCGTAGAATTTATCGCGGCGTTTCCGACGCTCTGATCGAGCCCGGGCTTCGTAACGCGCCCGATACCTTCCCCGCCGTCTATAGAAACGACGCCGCGCTCAGCTGTTTTCGTCACTTTCGCGTAAACAGTTATTCCGTTCGTGACGTCCGGATCGTCGCCGCTGTCTTTAACGATCCCGCACGAGACTGAAGCCGGTCCGCGGACAGTATCCCGCACTTCGAGCGTCAGTTCGACTCCGCCGGGCGTAAGCAGCCACACGGAACTAAGCTCCCGCTCCTCCAGCAGCATTATCGCCGCAGCTTTAGCCGCAGCGGCCGCGCAGGTCCCGGTAGTATATCCGCGCCTCAGTTTTTTTCCGTCTTTTGTGATAAAACTATCCATATATTGCAGCATATTGCAGCCCGCCGTCAGGTCGCAGCATCAGCGCGTTATCTGATACATCAGCGCGTTGACGATCGCCGCAGCCACGTTGGAACCGCCTTTCCGCCCCGCCGCGACTATGTACGGCACGTCCGTTTCCATTATAGCATTTTTAGATTCGATTATATTGACGAAGCCCACCGGAACGCCTATCACGAGCGCAGGCTTCAGGCGCCCTTCGTCTATCAGTTCTTTAACGCGCAAAAGCGCCGTAGGGGCGTTGCCGATCACGAAAATGAGTTCGCCGTCGAGCCCTGCGGCTTTATCCATGGAGGCAACGGCGCGCGTGCTGCCCTGCTTTTTTGCCGTTTCAGCCACGTCCGGATCGCTCATAAAGCAGTCGATACGAAGACCGAGCTTCTCCGCCGCGGCCTTGTTGATCCCCGCCTTCGCCATCTGCGTGTCGGTGACAATGCGGCAAGAGCGCCTGAGGGCTTCGAGCGCTTTCGATACGGCTCCGGGTGAAAATTTCAGATTCGAAGCGTAGTCAAAATCCGCCGTGCAGTGGATGACGCGTTTGACAACGGCCTTGTTCTCCTCCGGTATCGGGAAAGGCAGTTCGCTTTCGATTATTTCCATGCTGCGCGCTTCGATAGCGTTCGGATCGGTTATGATCATAAAAATACCTCCTTATAAAGCCGCACCGTATTCGAGGCATTTCCGGTAGAACGACGCGGCGGCCTCGGGGTTCGACGGCAGAAACAGATGCGGGTATCCGGCATAGAGCGACGGACCGTACACGACACAGTCCCATTGCCTGCCGCCCGGCTTTACAGCCGTAAACGAATTTCCGTTGTCACTGCTGTCCCAGTAATGAAATTCATGGCCTCGAAGGGTGGTCCCGGCGCTTCCGAAAAGTCCGTCCTCCTTAGTAGTAAGCGTCACGTACCCGAACCTTACCAGCCTGCCCGCGGGAAAGCTTGAATGTGGAAGCACGCCGCACATCTGCCTGCCGTCGAGCATTCTGCCTAGATACTGAAAGCCTCCGCATTCGGCGATGGCCGGCATCCCGGACCGCACCGCCTGAGAGACGCTCTTTCGCGAGACCGTATTTTTTTCGAGCTGATCCACGTATAGCTCCGGATAACCTCCGCCCAGCAGCAGTCCCGCCGCTCTTTCCGGAACGGGTTCGTTTTTCAGCGGAGAGAACGTTACTATTTCGGCGCCGAGTTTTTCAAGCAGCGAAAGAGTGTCTTTATAGTAGAAGCAGAACGCCGCGTCTTTAGCGACGGCGATCTTCACCCGCCCGCATGTTTTGGGCCGTTCGCGGCTGGCGAGCTGAGTTTCACTGTCGATGACATTGTCAATTTTGCTTTCTCCGCCAACGTCGATGGCACTTTTAATGTCGCTTTCTCCGTCAACGTCGTGCGGCAGTTCTCCGGCAGTTCCGGCGATAGATAAAAGCGCGTCAATATCGAGCGTTTTTTCGCACGCGTCCGCGGCCGCCCCGATCTTTACTTTAAGGTCTTCGATTTCCGCGGCGGTAACGAGTCCCAGATGCCTCGACGGGATCACGCATTCATCCGGGAGCCGCGGTATATACCCTGCAGGCACCGGCGAATCTCCGAAACGGTCCTTCATCAGCCCTTTAACGAGCGTATACGTACCTGCGGACATGCGGTTGAAAATAACTCCGCGAATGCGGCTGTCCTTTTTGAAATTCACAAACCCTTCGATCAGCGCCAGCAGCGAAGCCGCGGCGCCCTTCGCGTCCACGATGAGCACAGCGGGAGTATCAGTTTCATCAGCTACGGTAAAAGAGCTGTTCTCCGTGCCGTCAGGACCGGTACCGTCATAGTATCCCATCACACCCTCGATCACCGTAACGTCATCGCCGGAATTGCCGATGAGCAGTTTCCTAAGGAGCGAAGGCTCGCAGAAAAACGGGTCGAGATTCGCGGAAGGCACGTTCTGAACGGCGCCATGGAACATCGGGTCAATATAATCCGGCCCGCATTTGCACGCTTTTACTCTTAAGTCCCTGCGTTTAAGCAGTTCGAGAACGGCACATACGGCGGTAGTTTTACCGCTCCCGCTCGACGTTCCCGCTATCAATAAGCGCGGTCTGTTCATTATGGCACCTCGGAAAGTTCTTTAAGAGTCGTGATGATGCGTTTTCCGTTTTCACGGGCGTACGAGATCAGATCGGCGTTCGCACGGTTATATTCCCCTGTCGGACAGCCGCTGTCAATAACAAATTCCACTCTGTCTATTATCTGCTTTGCTTCTAAGGCGTTCGCTTCGGTTACCGGCATATAAGGAGCAGTCAGGATCAGCTTTCCTGCAAGCGGCCCGGCGACGGCAACGTCTACGTCATTTTCCGGAAGTATCCCTGCCGCGAAAGCGATACCGCGCTTCTGCAAAGCACGGTAAAAAGGAATGCCGAAACCTGCTCCGCCCGTGATGAAACACCGGATCTCGCCCGCAGGTGCAGGAAGTTCAACGCACCCTAAAAGAGCGTTAAAAGAACCTGATTCAATGTCGTAAAGCGCTCTTACTGTTTCGTCCTTGAATAATTCCTCCGGAGTGCCGTAAGCCGCGATCTTTTCGCCCTTAACACAGACTATGCGGTCAGATATACGCTCCGCAAGATCGATCTCATGGAGACTCATAACGACGGTGATACCGTTATTTTTAGCCATATCCGAAAGTATGCCCAGAAGTTCGATCTTATGGCGGATGTCAAGAAACGACGTCGGTTCGTCCAGCACGATGATCTCAGGTTCCTGGCAAATAGCTCTCGCAAGCAGCACCCTCTGCCGTTGTCCGTCGCTTATTGCCGTGACGTCCTGATCGGCGATATCGAGAGCGTGTACGCGGTCAAGCGATCTTTCGACCACCTCTTTATCGTGCGCCGTCAATAATCCGAAACTTCCTGTGTACGGATACCGTCCGGCGGCAACAAGTTCGCGGCACGTCATCATTTCCGGTCTTACCCTCTGCGTCAGCACTACCGCCATTTTTGTAGCGATCTCTTTTCCGCTTAAAGTGTGGATATCTCTCCCGTCAATATACACCGTTCCGGCTATTGTCGCAAGCTGCCTGGCAATGCTTTTCAGTATCGTGGATTTCCCGGATCCGTTTGGCCCGATCAGCGTCAATATTTCTCCTTTTGCGAGTGAAAAAGCGATGTCCGATATAAGCGGCACTCCGTGATATCCGACGGTAAGAGACTCGAGTTCAAGTTTAGCAGGCAATTTATCTATATCAGACATCTTTCTTACGCCCCCTTGAAACCATGAGCCAGATGACGATCGGAGCGCCGATCGCACTCGTAACGGTGCTGATGGAAAGTTCCGTCGGCGAGAACAGCATTCTCGCTGCAAGATCACAAAGCACACAGAATACCGAGCCGCAAAGGAACGATGCCGGGATCATAAGGATCGGTTTATTTGTCTTCAGCAAAATACGCGATATGTGCGGAACGGCGATA
>JAEEGL012794444.1_pt1 | contig 15634 bp, 19 predicted proteins | sample 9134231 | NCBI WGS metagenome assembly JAEEGL01 (sample SAMN16246548, study PRJNA631951) | gut metagenome | biome: gut microbiome; feature: rumen; material: fiber-attached | host: Bos | place: Iran: Karaj | collected 2018-10
CGTCGTTTTAAGAACATGATCGCCAAGATGGACGAGCTCGGCTTCGGTAACTGCACCAACACTCGCGCCTGCGAGGCCGTCTGCCCGAAGAACGAGACCATCGCCAACATCGCCCGCCTCAACCGCGAGATGATCAAGGCAAAGCTCGCCGATTAAAACTATTTATCGGTAATGGGGACATTATAGTTCCCATTACCTTATTTATTATGTAATAAGGAGAAATTATAAATATTATGAACAAAAACGAAAGATTTGTCATCACTATTAATCGTGAGTTGGGCAGCGGTGGTCGCACCGTCGGACGCATATTAGCTGAAAAGCTGGGGGTGCCATATTACGACAAGGCGCTTACGAAACCTCTGGAAGAGAAGTTTAATATGACAAAGGATCAAATAGAGGAACTGAAAGGCAATAACCGAAGCTGGTGGAAAGAGATCAAACGTGTGTTGATTTTGGGAGAAGAAGCAGCAAACTCTTCAGAGTATTACGACGAGAAAAATAAAAGTCTAGTGACCTCCGAGGCAGTGTTAAAGGCCGAAAAGGACATCTTACAAAGCATCGCCAATGAGGAGTCATGCGTCATAGCCGGCCGTTCAGCCTTCTTCGTAATGAGTGACCATAATAATCGTCTGAATATACTCATTCAGGCTTCTATGGAATATCGCTTGAAGCGTGTGATGGCTAAGCAGGGCCTTAGCGAGAAGGAAGCAAAGAAGGTCATTAAAGAGGTGGACGAGACGCGAGAGGAGTATATGAAGAACAACGCTCGCACATCGCGCTACGATGCTCGAAACTATGACCTGGTCATCAAGATGGATGGCAAGACCGAAGAAGATGTTGCCAATGCCATTTTAGCATTCATCGGCTAAAGCCTCACAAAGTGTCTGAGGGTTGATTAAAAAAGGTATATCATTGACGTTGATTTATTAAACAACGTTGCTGTTTTATTAAACAATGCCATTGTTTTATCAAACATTGGCATTGTTTTAACTTTACTCCGTACCTTTCTGTCCTTTTGCCCGTCTTCTATACCCTTTAGGCTGAAAATAATAAAATAAGGTAGAGGATTGTCGGGAATTACAAAAAGAATGCTTAACTTTGCACCATTAAATCAGTAAAGCATGGAACAGATAGAGCGAATCAAACAGATGAAGTTGATGAAATCTACTTTCGGATGCTCGCGAGCTGAGCCATCGTCTGGGTGGTCTGAAAAAAGACGAATCTAACGGATGAGCGAGACGAGGAAGGGATTTGTACAATTGCACTTAAGTGTGTTGTTGGCAGGCTTTACGGGCTTGTTCGGACGACTGATAACACTCAACGAAGTAGACATTGTGTGGTATCGTATGCTGTTTACGAGCGCGATTCTGCTGGTGTTTACTGGTCTGCCGAGGGTAGGATGGAGGAAGTTCCTGCAGCTTTGTGGCTGCGGGGCGTTGTTGGGATTCCACTGGATTCTATTCTATGGCAGCATCAAGGCCTCAAATGTCTCTATTGGCGTGATTTGTTTCTCGCTTATCGGATTCTTTACGGCTCTCTTCGAGCCGATAATCTCCAGGCGCAAGCTCTCTTGGCTTGAACTGCTGTTTTCGCTGATTACGGTAGTTGGCGTGCTGTGTATCTTCTCATTCGATGCCCGCTATCGATACGGTATCGCCATCGGTGTCGTATCTTCGGCTGTATGTGCGCTTTATGCCATCTGCAACAAGAAGGTCAGCGTGGGTGTGCGCAGTCGTACGGTGTTGATGTATCAGATGTCGGGAGGACTTATATTGGTGTCAGCCATTATTCCTGTATATTTGGCGTTTTTCCCCTCAGAGCAGCCCGTTGTGGTCATCCCTGAGGGAACAAATCTCTGGTTTATGCTCTGCCACGCGCTGTTCTGCACCGTAGGTATGTATCTTCTGCAGATTCAAGCCCTAAAGCGTCTCTCGGCCTTCACCGTCAATCTGACCTACAATCTTGAACCCTGCTACACTATCATCCTCGCCTTCCTTATCTTTGGCGAGGGCCGCGAGATCAATTTCTCTTTCTATATAGGTATTGCCCTCATCCTGCTCAGCGTCTTGCTGCAAACCAGGCGGGTGTGGGGAAAGTAATCAAAAAAAAACAAACTGAACGATGATTTATTTAGGTGAACTGATATCGATAGGCGTGGCGTTTTCGTGGACGGCGACGGCGCTGCTGAGCGAGTTCGGCTCGAAGCGGCTGGGCAATCTGACGCTGAATGTGCTGCGAATGGGGTTGGCGCTAGTGTTTTCGCTGGTGTTGTTTCTGGCGGTGACGGGCCATCCGTTACCCACAGGTGTCTCGACAGAGGCAGCCGGTTGGATGCTGTTATCTGGACTGGTGGGCTATGTGATTGGCGACTTCTGCCTCTTTCAGTGCTATATTATTATAGGTTCGCGCTATGGCCAGCTCTTCATGACGCTTGCCCCGCTGTCGGCAGCCCTGATGGCCTGGGTAACGCTGGGGCAGCAGATGACGGCGATGAGCATCATAGCGATGCTGGTAACGCTCGCTGGAATCAGTATTTCCGTACTTGGACGAGGTGAGCATCATAAGGTGTCGTTAAAATTGCCTTTGAATGGGGTTCTCTATGCCATTGGAGCGGCAATATGCCAAGGCGTAGGATTGGTGCTGAGCAAGATAGGTATGGACCATTACGAAGTGTCAGCTGCGATGCCTGACTGGCTAGTGCCCTTCAGCGCAAATTTCTATCGTTGCATTGCTGGCATCGTCGGCTTTTCGCTATTGCTCTATTTTCGCGATGGAATGGCCCCTTTACGCGAGGCTATGCACGACAGGAAAGGACTTACGGTTGCTACTGCCACCACTATCTTCGGTCCCTTTGTGGGAGTTGGCTTCTCGCTGATGGCTGTACAATATACGGCGGCAGGTATCGCCTCTACACTGATGGCTATGACGCCCATCATTATCCTTCTGCCCTCGTATTGGCTCTTCCATGAAAAGATTACCTGGAAGGCTATTGTTGGCGCCTTCATCTCCGTCGTGGGCGTCAGCCTGTTCTTTTTAGGCTGAAGGCTTTCTTTTTTACGCGCAAATGTCTTCTGGCTTTCAAATGTTGCTCTATCCATAGCTTTGTGTTGGGATGGGATTGGCGACATTTTGCACCCCAATTAAGAACAATTAACGCCTAATTTTACAATATTTCCGATGACTAGCGTTATATAAACAGATGGGTTTATAAAATAGGAATATGAAAACGATGAAAATCTGGAGAAACATCCTCGTGCTGTGGTTTAATAAGAGATGAAATGAATTAGACGAAATAAACTTGAGGACAAATAATTAAAAAACAGATGAAACGCTTCAGTCAATTATCTCAAATCATTTATATTGGTTGTTTTTTGTTGATAGGGAGTCTCATGGGTATACTGTTCTATGAAGTACAACTTACATTTATGCCATTTAAAGATTGTATTATGATTTCAAGCATTGGCAGTTTACTAACTATCGTTCTCCAATTGATAATTAATTCACGATTCTTTTCTGAGAGAGCTCCTCTCTCCACATCTTTATTCTGTATCGCTATCATATTCTTATATTTCTTCAACATCTGCATACTAACCATTATATACTCTATCTATTTAGAAGGTATTGAGGGTAGTGTATATGCTTTCCTTTTCTTCTTTCCATGGACTCCCCTAAGTTTCGTTATGTTTCCTGTTTTATATTTCATTACAAAATATTTGGAGAAAAAACATATGGGAACAGAATAAGAATCATTGGGGTTGGAGAAAGTGATTTGACGATTTTACCGGCAACTTGTCGATTATTCCCGCGGAGGGAATGTTTTGTTCCCGGGCTGGGAATCTTTTGTTCCCAAGGTGGGAATAAATAGTTTACCGTAAGGTCAGAATGATTAGCGCAAATAAGGCAAGGTTGATGAATAACCCTGGGTTATTGACAGATAACCAAGGATTATTGACAAAAGGTGTCCATCTCTCCCGTCACCTCTCCCATAACACTCTCGCCATCTCTCCCACTCCTGATACGAGTATAGATTATTTGACGTGTACAGAGGTGACGGGAGAGATGGACATGATTTCATTAATTGTCAACCCAAATTAGGAGGTGTCAGTCATTTTCTCATAGAGATATTTGTTTTGTCGGAGGAAAAGTTGTAACTTTGCAGCACTATCTAAAGAATAACGATTATGAACATTGGAGACAAAGCGCCCGAGATTCTGGGCAAGGACGAACAGGGACGGGACATCCGTCTGAGTGATTACAAGGGACGTAAGCTGGTGCTGTATTTCTATCCGAAGGACAATACCAGCGGGTGTACGGCTGAGGCTTGCAGCCTGAGAGACCATTATGGCGAGCTGCAAGGGGCAGGCTATGAGGTGGTAGGTGTGAGCAAGGATTCTGCTGCTTCACATTTGAAGTTCAAGGAGAAGCACGAACTGCCCTTCCCATTGATTGCCGATGTCGATAAGATGCTGATGGAGGCGATGGGTGCCTGGGGCGAGAAAGTGATGTACGGCAAGAAGACGATGGGCACCATCCGCACCACCTTTATAATTAATGAGGAGGGCATCATCGAGCAGATCTTCGCTGGCAAACAGGTGAAAACCAAGGAGCATGCCGAGCAGATCCTGCAGAAATAGTTCTTTTATTCAGCACAAAAGCTAAAAAAAGAAGAAAAGCGTGTAGTTTTTCGAAAGATTGTTGCGTCTAATGGGTGAATGATTTAAAAAACAGAACGACAATGACGACATTAGAACGACAGTTTGCGCAAACCGTAGCGGAACACAAGAGCACCATCTACACCGTGTGCTACATGTTCTCGCAGGATGCCGACGAGGTGAACGACCTGTTCCAAGAGGTACTAGTCAATCTTTGGAAGGGTTTCGAGCGCTTCGAGCATCGCAGTGACATCAAGACGTGGATTTATCGCGTCGCCCTGAACACCTGCATCTCGATCGACAGGAAGAAGAAGCGACGCTCATCCGAAGTCCGGCTGACAATGGACATCAACCTCTTTGAAGACCGTGACGAGGACACGCGCCAGGTGGATATGCTCCACACGCGCATCTCCAAGCTCCAACCCTTCGATAGAGCAATTGTCCTGCTCTGGCTCGAGAACCTCCCCTACGAGGAAATCGGACAGATTGTCGGCATCACTACTAAGAACGTCAGCGTCCGCCTGTTTAGAATCCGTGAGCAGTTAAAACAAATGTCTAACGATTAAAAACGACCCCATTATGAACAACGAATTTGAGAACAACACCATAGATATGGAGTTAGAGGCTATGCGCCATCAGATGAATACGCTGAAAAAGAAACTGAATCAGCAGGAAATCGTCAACGATCGCATCATCCGTAAGTCGATGAGAAATACTGCTAACAACATCAAGCGCCGTTATTATGCCATCATGGCCCTCGCGCTGCTGATGATTCCTTATACCTACGTGGTATTTATACTGAACCAAGGCCTCTCGATGGCTTTCTGGATTGGCACTAGCATCCTGATGCTCTTGTGCGCCGGAGCAACTTATTACAACAGTCTGAACGTAAGCAATTCAAACATGATGAGCAACAATTTGGTAGAAGTAGGTCAGAAGATGGCGCGTGCCAAGAAGTTTGATGCTAACTGGCTCTTCTTCGGCATCCCCGCTGTCATCGCATGGCTGGCATGGCTTACCTGGGAATTCTATCAGAAAGATGTCGATGCCGTCCGCTACATGATCTACGGTACCATCAGTGGAGCCGTTCTCGGTTCCATCCTCGGCTTCAAAATGCACTTCAAGACCCAGCGCCAGTATCAGGACATCATCGACCAGATAGAGGATATTACAGAAGGAGATAAATAAAACGAGACCTGCGGGTGGCGGAAGCCATCCGTCGGGTTTCTCAAAATATGCAATTCACTTTCAGAATTAACAAAAAAGTGTTCCTTTGAGATAATTTGATGACTTCTTTTGTTGAAAATAGTTAGGAAATTATTACCTTTGCAGTCGAAATATAGATTGTATATGGTATTAGTTTTGAAAAAGATTGTAATAGTTGTGGTTATGTTGGCGGTGAATCTTACACTTACCGCTCAGCAGAAGCCCGCGAATCAGGGAGAAGCAACAGGAGCAGGCACTGGCCCAGCGCATTTATGAGGCGCAGATGAGTGGTAACGACTCGGTCTTTTATGAGGCGCATCAGGCATTTATGGATTATCTGGAAGAGCGTCAGGACTGGGAGAAGTACTATCGCACGTGGATGAACCGCGTCATCTACGATGTCAACCACAAGCATTTCCACCGCGCCTTCTCCGAGATTCACCACATCACCGACGACATCCGTGAACGTCATCAGGAGAAGTACCTTTACATCCCGAACATGGCATTAGGTCTCTACTATAATAGTCGTAACCAGCCGGAGATGGGCGAGGAACATTTCCGTCGCGCCCTTCGAAGTATCGACAGGGAAAAGGAGTCTGTTTCCGTGTTCAATTGCTATCTCTCGCTGGCGCAGGCACTCAGTTTCAAGCATCCTGCTGAAGCGATGGCTTGTCTTGACAGCCTGCCGCAGCAGATGCTCCAGAATCCGATGTACGAGAGCGGCGTGCTGGGCTATCGCTGCATCATCGCTAATATGATGGGCGACAACGAGGCTTTCAATAATTATTTCGCGCAGTATGACAGCATCCGCCAGAACGTGCCTGAGCAGTTCAATGCTGCTAATCTGGAGCAGGTGATGGTGTGCCGCTACCTCATGCAGAACGATTACAAGAGGGCTCTCGCCTGGTGCGACTCCATCGACGTGCTACAGATAGCCACCGAGTTGCGCATGAATGTCTATGAGCAGATGGGTGACTGGAAACGGGCCTTCCGTGCTTCAGAACTGAAGGACAGCCTGTCGCATGCTGCCGACCGCGAGGTGTTGGAGGAAAATCTCGTCGACATAACCCACGACATCGACCTGCTTGAGGCTGAGCGCGATAAGGCTGAGATGCGGCGGGTCCGGTGATTCCTGCTGCTGATGCTAAGCGCATCTTTGAGCCCTTCGTCCGTCTCTCGCCCGATGAGCACAGCCTTGGTATTGGTCTGCCGCTGGCTCGCCGTCTCGCCATCTCCATGGGTTACACCGTCGCTCTCGACCAGGATTATACCGAGGGTGCCCGTTTCGTTGTTTCAGGCATCTGATACCTTTTTACGCTTTGTATCTGCAAGGTACATGCCAAGGAGGATGAGAATAGTGCCGAGGATGAACCATGGGGTAATCTCTTCGGCAAGGATGAACCAGGCGAAGACGATGGTGGTGACGGGGTTCAGATAGACGTAGTTCGTGGCTACAACAGCCCCAAGCCGCTTCAAAACCCAGTTCCACGCCAGGAAACACAACATGGAAGCGACGCATCCAAGGAACAGCAGGTTCCACATCAGTTCGGGCTTGCTGAAAAGTAGCTGGATGTTCAACTCAGGATGTATGATGAAATAAGGTATCATCGACAGCAGGCCGTAGAAGAAGACCTTGCGGGTGACAAACACCGTATCGTAGCGCGCATTGGCCGGTATCATCAGCAGGCTGTACATCGCCCAACAGAGGCAGGCGGCAAAGGCTAATGTATCGCCCAGCGGCGAGAGATGTAACACGAAATGACCATTCATGACAACCACAATGACACCTGCCGCCGCCATCAGCGATCCTAAGGTCTGCAAGCGACTCAGCCGTTCAGATTTATAGAAGAACCCGATGAAGGCCGAGGCGAAAAGCGGACACAGGCTGACGATGATGCTGGTGTTGGTGGTCGTGGTGTAGTTCATGGCAGAGTTTTCGGTCAGGAAGTAGAGCGAGCCTCCTGTTACGCCCAATGCCACCATCAGCAGCTCGTCGCGCCACGAATCTGCCCACCAACGAATGCCTCTCGCGAGGCAGTAGCCCAACAGCAGTACATATGCAATGGCGAAGCGCAGGATGAAGATCTGAGCCGCCGTCAGTCCGCCAAGCAGCAGCAACTTGGTAAAGACAAACGTCGTTCCCCAAATGGCCACCACCAGAAACGCAATGATATGAGACAGGAATCCATATTTTTTCATATTCTGGCTGCAAAGATACGAAAAAAGTTGGATTATTCGCCAATTATTCGTAACTTTGCGCCATAATGACCATCAAATAGGAGAAAAGCTATGAACATTGGAGACAAGGCGCCTGAGGTATTAGGCAAGGATGAGCAGGGACGGGACATCCGTCTGAGTGATTATCGTGGACGTAAGCTGGTGCTGTATTTCTATCCGAAAGACAATACCAGCGGCTGTACGGCAGAGGCTTGCAGCTTGCGCGACCACTATGGCGAATTGCAAGGCGCAGGCTACGAGGTAGTGGGCGTGAGCAAGGATTCGGCAGCTTCTCATGTGAAGTTCAAGGAGAAGCACGAATTGCCTTTCCCTCTGATAGCTGACGTTGATAAGACGCTGATGGAGGCGATGGGTGCCTGGGGCGAGAAGGTGATGTACGGCAAGAAGACGATGGGCACCATCCGCACTACCTTTATTATTAATGAAGAGGGCATCATCGAGCAAATCTTTGCCGGCAAGCAGGTGAAGACCAAAGAGCATGCCGAGCAGATTTTAATTCGATAGTTTCTTTGTAATTTTGTAGCGCTATTTTAAAAAATATATATGAATATGAAAAAACTCTTATTATCAATTGCAGCTATGACAGCAATCACAACAGCATCAGCACAGAAGATGCTGGTACTTTACTATTCAGAAACAGGGTCGACAAAGGCTGTGGCCGAGGAACTGCAGAAGCAGACGGGTGCCGACATTGAAAGCATCGAGGCCGTAGAGCCTTATACTGGCAACTTCCAGGAGACCATCCAGCGCGGACAGCGTGAGATGCAGAGTGGGGAATACCCTGCACTCAAGCCGCTCACGAAGAAAATCGCTGATTACGACGTGATCTTCTTGGGTTATCCTATCTGGTTTGGTACATACGCCAACCCCATCGTCACACTGATTAAGGCACAGGACTTCGCAGACAAGAAGGTTGTTCCCTTCTGTACTTTCGGCAGTGGTGGACTGAACACTTCGAGCGATGCTCTCCGTAAGGCACTGCCCAAAGCAAAGATCCTCGAAGGCTATGGTGTCCGTACGGCACGTGTCGCAGCAGCAGAGCGCGAGCTCGACAGATTCCTCAAGGAGAATGGATTTAAGAAGGGAACGATTGAAAAGCTGCCAGACTACTCCGCTCAGCAGCCTGTGACAGACGCAGACAAGGCCATCTTCGATGCTGCCTGCTCAAGTTATCAGTTCCCATTGGGCACTCCTCAGACCGTTGGCAAGCGTACAACTCCCGATGGAATCGACTATAAATACACCGTTAAGGGTCGTGGCATGAATGGCGAGGAGTCTACCTCAATCATCTTTGTGACTGTGGGAAAAGACGCAGATGCGAAGCCAGAGTTTACGCAAGTGGTGAGATAAACAGAGGCAAACATCGATGAAAATCACAGAACAGCCATCGCACTTCGACCATCTCGAACAGATGTCAGTCTCAGAACTGCTTCAGCACATCAACGAAGAGGATTCGCTGGTGGCTGAGGCGGTCCGAAAGGCCATTCCTCAGATAGAGGCATTTGTTGAGGCTGTCGAGCCGAGAATGAAGAGGGGAGGGCGGCTGTTCTATATTGGCGCAGGTACCAGCGGACGACTGGGCGTGCTTGATGCCAGCGAACTGCCTCCTACGTTTGGTGTCTCAGGCGATTGGGTGGTAGGCATCATCGCTGGTGGCGACGAGGCGCTGCGCCGTGCTGTAGAGAAGGCAGAGGATATCGCAGAACAAGGCTGGAAGGATTTGCTGGCTCACCATCCCGCAAAAGACGATACAGTGCTGGGTATCGCTGCCTCAGGCACTACGCCGTACGTGATAGGTGCCGTCAAACAGGCTGGTGAGAACGCTCTTCTGACAGGTTGTATCACCAGCAATCCGGATAGTCCTCTGGCTGCTGTCTCTGACTATCCCATTGAGACAATCGTCGGCCCAGAGTTTGTTACAGGTTCCAGTCGTATGAAGAGCGGAACGGCTCAGAAGATGGTGCTGAATATGATCTCTACCTCGCTGATGATCCGTATGGGGCGCGTACAGGGTAACCGTATGGTGAAGATGCAGCTCACCAACGCCAAACTCGTAGATCGCGGCACGCGGATGCTTCAGGAGATGCTGGGACTAAGCTATGACGAGGCTCAGGAGCGCCTGCTGGATGCTGGCAGTGTGGATGGCGCACTAAGAGATGAGTAAAGCGTCTTTCCGATTCGTAACGATACATTTTATACGTTGCCTAAGTACACGTGTTTGATGCCTTCTTCCTTGGCGATGCGCTTGGCGGATTGTAGCGTCGCAAGGGGCGTTAGCGGCGTGTCTTGCATCTTGTAGCGGGGGAAGAAACGGCTGAAATGCAAAGGAGTTTCCGCGAGGTCATTATCGGCGAGCCAGCGACACATCCGACGAATCATATCCATATCATCGTTCACGCCAGGGATGACGAGATTGGTGATTTCTACCCATACGCCAGCTTGCTTCATGGCGAGGATGGTGTCGAGTACGGGCTGCAGATGACCACTGCTTACCTTATTGTATATGTCATCGCTGAACGACTTCAGGTCGACGTTGGCGGCATCGAGGTAGGGCAGGAGGTCATTGAGCGGTTCCTGACAGACGTAGCCCGCCGTCACGAGGATGTTCCAAAGACCGGCTTCGTGAGCCAGTCGCGCACAATCAATGATATACTCGATATAGGTGAGCGGTTCGGTATATGTGTAGGCGATGCCTGGGCAGTGGTGCTTCTGACAGAGGGCAACGATATCCTCCGGCGACAGCTCGTAATGACTAACTTCTGAGGGTGCGACCTGCGAGATGTCGTGGTTCTGACAGTTAAGACAGCGGAAGTTACAACCCGTACAGGCCAGCGACAGACACGTGGTGCCAGGATGAAAGTGGTACAGCGGTTTTTTCTCGATGGGATCGATGGCCAACGCGCATGGTTTGCCGTACACCTCGCTTACGAGCATCCCGCCTTGATTCCTTCTGCTGCGACACACACCCGTCCTGCCCTCCGCAATATGGCAATGGTGCGGACAGAGCGTGCACTCTACCCGTCCGTCATCCAACCGCTTATAATACCTGCACTCCATCAGAAAACTATCGCTTCGTAAACGTAGAGTTCTGCGTCTTTCCAGCCGTCCCAGCCCAGTCCAGCCTTATCTTGCGAACAGTGCCCAACGAATTCTTCCTTCGTCCAGTTCACCTCATCGGCCACCTGTGGCAGGAACGTACCGCTGCGATAACCCTTCTTAATATATATCCCGTGGCGGTGCAGCTCAAACTCATCCAGGCTCTGGATGCGACGCATCGGCGTGAGCACGGAAATCTCAATATCGAGGTCGCTCAGTTCGTCACGAGTCACAGGTATGAACCGCGGATCCTCAAACGCCGCCGCCCGCGCCATCTCAGCCACAATCTCATGCAGCGGATGATCCTCGCCAAAGTGTCCGATGCAGCCACGCAGACGCCCATGCTTGTGCAGCGAGACAAAAGCACCGCATTTCGAATTGAGAATTGAAAATTGAGCGCTCGACCTTTGGTCGCTTGCTACCGAAGGGACGCAAGAATTTAGAATTGGCTGCGCAATAGGTTTTCCGTTCAGTGAATCGCAAATGCTATTGAGGGCTATCTCTTTGAGAGCGTGTTTATCTTCATCTGTAAGGGTAAAACCCATTTCAGACTGTTGCTTGCGCAGGATGGCAAACGAGTGATACCCCACCACGTGAGAATAATCGCCGCTGATGTCGCCCGAGTTCTCGTACATCAGGTGCTTCACCTCGTATTGGCTGTCGAGCATCAGCATGAGCGTAATGATGGCGAACTCGCCGCAGGCACTCGTCTGCAGGTTTCGTTTGCCACTACGCGCATTGGCGTTGATGGTCGCAATAAACTCCTCTGCGTCGCCTGTCTCAATGGCCTTGCCCGTCCGTGCGTCCGCCTCGCAGGCATCCTTATACGACGGATAGTGCGAGAAGTCGCTGCTAATCACAAACAGGTTCTCGTCCGTGAAATACGGCTTCAGTATCTCCGCCATCCGATTCAACTTCTGGTAGTCGTTGGTGCTGATAATAATCGGCACAATCGGCGGCACCTCCTTAAACCTCCTTTGCAAAAATGGCAGCTGCACCTCCAGACAATGCTCCCTGTCGTGCGCCTCCGCCCTATAGGAAAAATCTGTGTAATCTGTGCAATCTGTGGTTGTTAACTTCATCGCCGTTTCGTGGTCCACCTTCACATTGCCTAATGGCGTGGCATACCAGTCCGCCTCAGTATTCACCGATGCCCCGTCGAGCCATTCGTGATGACTCGGTCCCAACAGGAAAATCCGCTTGTACTGCTTCTTCGCGTCGATCGCCATATATGCTGACGCCGCCACGTTGCCTGAGTAATAATACCCCGCATGCGGCACTATCAACGCCGCCACATTCTGATACTTCTTGTCGCCGCTATGCAGCGCCAAGAAACTGTCCACTTCTTCGCTCAGTTCCCTGGCATCGCCCGTATAGAATCGGTTTGCCTGTGTTGCCGGCCTCACAACTGGTGCCTGCGACTGCCCTTTACATCCGTTCATCATCATCGTTGTCGTTAGGATTAGTATTATTGTCTTGATGCTCATGCTACTTAATCAGCTTTTCTATCTGCTTCTCCGTCGCCTCAGGAAGTAATCTGTGCAGGTGCGCCTTCATCCGTTCGAACGATTCCTGCGGCGTACGCTCACATCGACACATCTCGCGACCCAACAGCCGCTCTGGTGTCGTCAGCAGCGACCAGCCCCAGCCGTATTCGCGTCCATGCTTGTCCGTAGGATACACGAAGTCCTCAGTTATAATGCGGCACGCCATCTGCAGTCGCGTCACATAGCCGTCAAATTTGCTGCGCATCTTGGGACCGTCAAAACCGCAGGCCGCACGCAGTTCGCGCGTTATCAGACAGTCATGTTCGGCCAGCGTCAGCAGGATAGCCTCCTCGATACTACCTTCAATAGGTGCTGGCCTCGAAGCGCGGCGATAGTTACACAGATCCGGCCACCAGTCCTTGCTCACAAACCCAGCCTTGCCTGCAAAGAACTTGCCATACACGCAACGTCCCTCCGTCACGATGGGTCCTTTCCACTTCCACAGCGGCCAGTCCCAGCCGCCATCGTCCATCACCACGTAGCGACAGTCCTCATCCACCACATCCTCAGCCGAATAGCCCCTGATGCCACTATCCAGCAACGGCAGGAACCCCACCTCCTGGATGTAGTCCATCAACTCCGGACAACTATGTATCTCAATGTCTCTCATAACTTGATATTTCGTTGCGAAATTACGAAAAAGAATTGAAATTTGCAAATTTTTCGCTAATGTGACATGAGAATATTTGTTTTTTCGGATATTTATGACTATATTTGCGCTCAGATTGTATGTCAAACCAACAAATTATGAATTATTAGTGCACGACTATCCCGATAAGATGACGCCAGAGCAGGCACGGGCGTTTTGCGATGCTGTGCTGAACATCGTCAGCCAGATACCTCGCGGACGAGTGACCACGTATGGCCATATTGCTGCTTTGGCAGGCTGGCCCAGCCATTCTCGCATGGTAGGCCGCACGCTCCGCTACACGCCTGGTGCCGAGTCTCTGCCCTGCCATCGTGTGGTCAACAAAGAAGGTCGCACAGCCCCCGGCTGGAGTCGCCAGCGTCCGCTCTTAGAGGAAGAGGGCATCCACTTCAAGCCCAATGGTCATGTGGATATGAATCGGCACTTGTGGGAACCGCCAATGGAATTATAGAAAGGATCATAAAGAGTATGAAGAAGGTTATCGTAGCGATAGATTCGTTTAAGGGTTGTCTGACGTCGGCTGAGGCTAATCAGGCGGCAAGTGAGGGTATTCTTGCGAAGATGCCTGATGCTCAGGTCGTGCAGGTGCCTGTGAGCGATGGCGGCGAGGGATTTATGGAGGCTTTTCAGGCTGCGATGGGCGGCGAGATTGTGGAGGTCAACGTGAAAGACCCGCTGATGCGAACAATCGTGGCACAGTATCTGGTGCAGGACAATACGGCTGTGATAGAAATTGCGAAGGCCAGCGGACTGACGCTGCTTTCGCCAGAAGAGCGCAATCCGATGGTGGCGACGAGTTACGGCACGGGTCAGTTGGTGGTAGATGCTGTAAGAAAAGGTTGCAAACGCATCATCGTGGGGCTTGGCGGTAGTGCTACCAGCGATTGCGGTATAGGCATGTTGCGGGCGATTATCGATGCATTTACCAAGCACGGCAATTGGGATGATATACGCGAACTGGATGATGTTCGCTTCACAATAGCAACGGATGTCACCAATCCGCTCTGTGGCGAGAATGGGGCTGCCCACGTTTTCGCGCCTCAAAAGTTTGCGATTAAGCGAGAGCAATCGGAGCTCGATTCAATTGCCGAGCGTAAGCAAACTCGACCGCAGGTCAAAGGGGCGTCGTCAGAAATGGTTGAGGCTCTTGATGCTCGCGCCAAACGTTTTGCGGAGACCTCTGCCAAACATCTGGGCCATGATTGCCAAAACTTGCCTGGTGCTGGCGCAGCGGGCGGCTTGGGCTATGCTTTCCTGCAATACATGAATGCCGACAGTCGCTCAGGCATCGACCTCCTATTAGACACCATCCATTTCGACGATCTGCTACAAGACGCTGACCTCGTAATCACTGGCGAAGGCTCGGCCGACCGCCAAACCCTCATGGGCAAACTCCCCTTCGGCATCCTCCAGCGAGCCCAACAACATCACGTCCCCGTCATGCTGATTGCCGGTCGCATTGCCGACGAACAACTCCTCCTCGATGCCGGCTTCTCCCGCGTCGCCTGCATCAATCCTCCAGGTTTACCTCTCGAAATCGCCCTACAACCTGCAACAGCGAAGGAGAATATCAGTAGAACAGTCATAGAATTAACAACAGCAGATTAGTGGGTACAAATGAAGACCATATCGCACGGCTGGAGTCGGAAATACGGTATCTGAAAGGATTGCTGGATGAGAACGGGATTCCGTATGACTATGAGGCATTTGTGGAGGCAGCCAGGCGGGAGGAACCTGTGGAGATAGAGTTTCCTGCGCTGACGGCTGAGCATGCGATACAGTTCTATTCTTACTTTCGAGGGCGCAAGGATGTGTATGTGAAGCATAATGCAAAGAAAGGATATTATACGCAATGCAATAATTTCTGGAAGACAGGTGTGTGCCCCAAGAAGAGCGGTGAGAGTGTGAAATGTCAGGATTGCCCGGCAAAGGATTATAAGGAACTGAAGATTTCGGTCATGTTGGAGCACTTGAAGGGTGCGAAGGAGGATTGTTCGGATGTCATTGGCCTGTATCCACTGTTCCCTGACGGAATGTGTTGGTTTCTGGTGTTCGATTTCGATAATCACGATGTGGAGGTAGTTCCACTCTGCGAGGAGACGGCCTGCGGCTGCGGTTACAGTCGTCAAGGAACATTTCTTGAAGCTTGTCTTCATGCATAGTCATCAGCTGTTCAAGCCTCAAACCGCTTTCCTGATACCTGCGCACATACTTGCGCACTGTGTTACGAGAGACATCAAAAGCAC
>JAEEGL013778017.1_pt1 | contig 15634 bp, 12 predicted proteins | sample 9134231 | NCBI WGS metagenome assembly JAEEGL01 (sample SAMN16246548, study PRJNA631951) | gut metagenome | biome: gut microbiome; feature: rumen; material: fiber-attached | host: Bos | place: Iran: Karaj | collected 2018-10
GCGATCGCCCCGGGATCATCCGGCGGTACCAGGAACCCGTTGACCCCGCTTTCGATCAGGTCCGCGATCCCTTCCCCTTCCGTTCCGATCACGACGCAGCCCGAGGCCATCGCCTCCAGATAGACGATGCCGAACCCCTCTCCTACGCTGGGCATCACATAGAACCGGGCGCCTCTCATCCGGCGCAGGACCTCTTCGTTGGGGATCTGCCCCGTAAAACGGACGTCCTGCTCCACCTTCAGGCTCCGGCAGAGCTCCTCCAGGGCATTCCGTTCCGGGCCGCTGCCAACGACGGTCAGATGCGCGCCGGGATGCCGGCCCCGGAATTCGGCGAACGCCCGGATGGTCACGGAGAACCGCTTCTGTTCCAGCAGATGTCCCGCCTGGATCCAGCCCAGCGGATCCCGCTCCTCTCCGGAGCCGGGATGCCGGGGACGATAGCCGTTCAGGATCACCCGCAGGGGCGTTTTCGTGCCGCAGCCGGCCAGCTTCCGCGCCAGCGCGCCGCTGACACAGACCACCGCGTCCGCCTCGTCACACCATTCCCGCAGCTGTTCCGACCTCCCCCGCTCCAGCGGAAGCGTGGTGTCGCTGCCGTGGGTGGTGACGATCAGGGGGCAGCGGAACCTCTTTTTGAGCCGGGCTCCGATCCGGCTGTCGAACCCCAGGGTGTGGGCGTGGATCACCCCGGGATGAAAGTTCCAGAACAGGCTCTTTGCCCTCGCCTCAATGGCGGCGCAGGCGTTTGCCGCGTTCAGGCCGCCCTCTCCCCAGCGGGACAGGGTCAGGTAGCGGACGTAGAACAGTTCCGCGCCGTCCGCCTCCCGCCGTTCCAGCAGCGGCTTCAGTCGCCGCCCGGCGCGGTCCGGTTTTCCGATGCCGACGGGGATGATCACCCGCACCCGGTGCCCCAGGGCTGCCAGTTCCCTCACCTGACTGTGGACGAAGGAACTGTCCAGATCCCGATACAGGCCGTAATGGCAGATCACCAGAATGTCCATAGGTCCTTATCTCCCGAACCTGCCGGCAAAGTCCGTGGAAGCCACGTGCTCTAGCGGCAGCTTCACCGGCGCGCCGGTGGCGGCAGACCGGTAGATGGCCAGGATCATCTCCAGGGCGTTGCGGCCCGCCACCGCGTCCACATAGGGTCTGCGGTCCTCCTCGATGGCGCCGATCATATCGGCGAAGAGGCTGGTGTGCCCGTTTCCGTACACGTTGCTGGTAGCCTCCTGAAGGCCCTTGTTCTTCTCGTCCGCCGCGGTCTCGTCTTCAAAGTTCCACACGTCGATGTTGTTGGTGGAGGTGCCGCCGATCTTGACGGTGCCCTTCTCCCCGAACAGATACAGCGTCTCCTCCAGGTTCCGGGGATAGACGTTGACGGTCCCCTCGATGGTGCCTACGGCGCCGTTCCGGAACTTCACCACCGCCATGCCCACGTCTTCGCACTCCAGATAGTCGTGGAACTGCTGCCGGGTCACGCCGTAGACCTCGTCCACCTCGTCGCCCATCATCCAGCGCAGCAGGTCGATGCCGTGGATGCACTGGTTCATCAGACAGCCGCCGTCCTGAGCCCAGGTGCCCCGCCAGGGCGCCTGGTCGTAATAGTCCCGGTTCCGGTTCCAGCGCACGTGGACGGAAGCGTGGGACAGGCGGCCGAAGCGGCCGCTCTCCAGGGCGCGCCGGGTCTCCTGCACCGCCACGTTGAAGCGGTTCTGGTGGCAGGCGGATACCTTCACGCCCTTCTCCGCGCTGCGGCGGACGATCTCGTCGGCGTCGTCCATGGACATGGCCATGGGCTTTTCGATAATGACGTTGACGCCCCGGTCGATGCAGAACAGGGCGATCTCCGCGTGGCTGCCGCTCTCGGTGGCGATGCTGACCAGGGTGAGTTCATTCTCGGCGATCATCTGCCGGTAGTCGGTATAGCGGCGGATGGAGGCGTCATTCTGAAGGTCGAAACGCGTCAGCAGCGCTTCCATCTTTTCCGGCAGCACGTCGCAGACGGCGACGATCTCCAGGCGGTTGTTGAGGGCCGCCTTGATATGGTTGACAGCGATACGGCCGCAGCCGATCAGTGCATATTTCATCTTCACTCTTCCTTTTCAGCAGGTCTGCTCCCGTCCGCGTCCCGGATCCCAGGGGGTGCAGGAGCCGTATTCCAGGACGTCTGCGATCCTCCGGCAGGCGTTTCCGTCGCCGTAGGGATTGCAGGCCCTGGCCATGGCCTCGTAGGCGGCGGGGTCTTCCAGCAGTTCCCGGAAGCTCCGGTAGATGGTCTCCTCGTCGGTCCCCACCAGCCGCAGCGTCCCCGCCGAGACCCCCTCCGGCCGCTCGGTGGTGTCCCGCATCACCAGCACGGGTTTTCCGAAGGAGGGGCATTCCTCCTGGATCCCGCCGGAATCCGTCAGGCACAGATAGCATCTGGCTTCAAAATTGTGACAGTCGAAGACCTCAAGGGGCTCAATGATGTGGATCCGGTCAAATCCGCCCAGCTCCCGGTCCGCCGCCTGGCGGACAGCCGGGTTCATATGGATCGGATAGACCGCCCTGCAGTCGGGGTGCTCCTCCAGCACCCGGCGGATCGCCCGGAACATGCGGTGCATGGGCTCGCCCAGGTTCTCCCGGCGGTGGGCTGTGATGAAGATCAACCGGTTCTCCCCCGCCCAGTCCAGTTCCGGATGGCTGTAACCCGGCACCACCGTCTGCTTCATGGCGTCGATGACGGTATTGCCCGTGATGAAGATCGTCTCGGGCTTCCGGCCTTCCCGGATCAGCTGGTCGGCAGCCAGCCGGGTCGGCGCGAAATTGTACCGGGCAACGATGGATACCGCCTCCCGGTTGAACTCCTCCGGATAGGGGGAGTAGATGTCATAGGTGCGGAGCCCGGCTTCCACGTGCCCTACGGGGATCTGAAGGTAGAAGCAGGCGAGCGCCGCGGCGAAGGTGGTGGACGTGTCGCCGTGGACCAGCACCACGTCCGGCTTCACCTCTTCCAGCACGGACCGGATCCCGTTCAGGACGCCGGTCGTGATGTCGAACAGCGTCTGCCTGTCCTTCATGATGGACAGGTCGTAGTCCGGCTCCACGCGGAAGGTGCGGAGCACCTGGTCCAGCATCTGCCGGTGCTGTCCGGTCACGCATACGACGGTCCGGATGCCCTTTCTCGTCTTCAGCTCGTTGACCAGTGGACACATCTTGATGGCCTCCGGCCTTGTCCCGAACACAAGCATTACCGTTTTCATGGTCTTTCTCCTGTCATGCCGGATATTTCACCCGCCGCTTCGCTGCGGCGGGTGGATCTTCAGAGTTTATAAACGCCGGGCAGGCGGCAGATGTTCTGGCAGTCCAGAACGGTCTTTCCCTTCAGCTTGTCCATCTGCTCCCGGATCTCATTGTGCTTGACCATGATGACCACCAGGTCCACGTCCGCCAGGAAGGCATCCAGATCGTGGTACTGGTGCTCCACCAGGTCCCTTTTGACGAAGGGATCATACACCTTCAGGCCAGGAGCCAGGTGCCGCTTCTGGGATTCCAGCAGCTGCAGCGTGGGAGAGTTCCGGGTGTCGTCCACGTTCTCCTTGTAGGTCAGGCCGTACAGGCCTACCCGGGAGGTGTCCCGGATCCCCTTCTCCTCCATGATCTCGGTGATCCGGCCCAGCACGTAGTCCGGCATGCCGTCGTTGGTCTGCATGGACTCGTTGATCACGTTGGCAAGGCCCGGATAGTCGCCCACCAGGAACCAGGGATCCACGGAGATGCAGTGTCCGCCGGTCCCGGGTCCGGGCTGCAGGATATTCACCCGGGGATGCATGTTGCAGATCCGGATGATCTCATACACGTCCATATCGTTATGGCGGCAGATCTTGGCCAGTTCGTTGGCAAAGGCGATGTTGACCGCCCGGAAGGTGTTCTCCACCACCTTGGTCATCTCCGCCGTCTTGATGTCCGTCACCACGATCTCCCCGCGGCAGAAGGACGCGTACAGCTCCCGGATCCTATCGCCGACGGCGGGATCGTCCGCACCGATGGTCCGGTTGTTGTGCAGCAGCTCGTACATCATGTTGCCGGGGATGATCCGCTCCGGTGCGTGGACCAGATGGACGTCCTCCCCGATCCGGAACCCGCTGTTCGTGATGAGGGGCCGCACATGTCTTTCGATGGTCCCGGGAGACACCGTGGATTCGATCACGATGACCGCGCCTTTCGGGCACACCCGCAGCACGTCTGAGACCGCCGAGAGCAGATAGGCGGGATCCACCTTCTTGCTGAAGGCGTCGTAGGGGGTCGGGACAGAAATGATGTAGGTATCCGTCTCCCGGACCTCCGTAGTGAACCGGATGCCGGCGCTCACCGCCTGACGGAACAGGTCGTCCAGGCCGGCCTCCTGAAAGGTGGTTCGGCCGGCGTTCAGCGTCGCTACCAGTTCCGGGTTGCAGTCCGTTCCCGTCACTTCCGCACCGTGGGCGGCCAGCATCAGTGCTGTCGGCAGTCCGATATAGCCCAGTCCTACCACATTGATCATCGTTCGTTTTCTCCTTCTATATCCCGATAGAGCGCCAGCAGTTTCTTCTCCTCCAGGCTCCAGTTGAATTCCTTTTCCACAGCGCGGCGCCCGTTGGCGCCCATGCGCCTCGCCTCTTCCGGATCGCCGGTCAGGCGGCGGATGGCTGCCGCGATCGCCTCCCGGTCCTCCGGGTCGATGCAGATGCCGCAGTCGTAGCGCCGCACGAACTCTCCCCACCGGACGAAATCCGTGCAGATCACCGGCAGGCCGGCCATCATCTCCTCGAAGATCTTCGTATTGGCCATATTGCCGTTCTTCCAGTCCGTATTGGCGCCGGGCGTCAGGACGGAGAGTCCCGCCGCGGCGCTCTTCAGCAGGACGGACACCTGTTCAAAGGGAAGCCGCCCCCGGAAGTCCACTTTTTCCCAGCCCTTCAGGGAACGGAGCTCCTCCAGATACCCCGGCTCCGCCGTTCCGCAGAGCAGATAGCGTACGCCCTCCACCTGTTCCAGGGCCTCCACGATGCTGCCGTGGTTCCACTGGGGACTGATGCCGCCGGCGAACACGACTGTCCGGGAACCGTAATCCGGTTCGGAGAAGGCGCCGTCCAGGATGGGGAAATTGCACAGGTCAACGACCCGGCGGCAGCCTTTGCTCCTGAAATACGCCGTGATGTTGGGGGTGGCCGTCACCACCGCGTCCATGCGCCGGCAGACGCGGGTCTGATAGGTCTCATAGGCCAGCTGGACGGCCCGGCGCAGGATCTTCGGCAGCCAGGTCTTCTCCTCGATGGTCCCGACGGTGTGCTCATGGCTGTCGAAGATCACCTTCTTTCCCTTCCGCTTCAGCTTCATCAGCGCCGGAAGGAGTTCCGGGTCGTGGGCATGGTAGATGTCCGCGTCGATCTCCAGGGCTTTGCGGTATACCTCCCGGGTGGTCAGGAGCATCCGGCGGAGCCGGCCGCCTCCCGAGCTTCCGACGCCCGTGATGTGCACGCCGTTTTTCTCGTATGTCTTCCCTCTTGTGATCTCATAGACCTCATATCCCGCCTGGGCCAGGCTGGTGCACTCCTTGTGAAAGATGCGGGTGTCCTCCTGGGCATGGGCGCTGGACAGATGGCAGACCTTTTTCATGGATCGATTTCCTTCGCAGCAAAGTATTCCCGGATCTTCTCCGTGATCCTCTCGGCGCTGTGACCGTCGCCGAATGGCCGGTAGTCCGGATCAAAAAACGCAGGGGCGTTCAGCTTGGCCAGGATATCCTCCCGGTCCGGCTTCGCCAGACGGTTGCAGCCGTTTTTCATGGTCTCCGGCCAGACGACGAAGTCCAGCACGGTCACACAGGGCTTTCCGGCAAAGAAGGCCTCCCGCTGCACGCCGCCGGAGTCCGTCACGATCTTCTCGGAGTGGTTCACCAGGGAGATGGACGTCTGATATCCTACGGGCAGGGTCAGGATGACATTCCGGTATCCCCTCTCCCGGACCAGGCGTTCCGCCCGGCTGTGATTGCGGGGATGCACGGGATAGACCGCCGGCGCGTCCAGCGAGTCCATGGCCGACAGGATATGCTCCAGCTTCTCATCGGTATCGGTATTCTCCTGCCGGTGGCAGGTCATGTAATAGAACCGCTCCGGCAGTTTCACCGCCGCTCCGGAGAAATCCGTCAGTTCCCGGAGCTCGCTTCCGTCCAGCCGGGACGAATAATACTCGAAGGCGTCGTACATGGGGTCGCCCACCACCGCGGCGGTCTTCCCCAGTCCTTCCCGTTCCAGAAACGCAAGGCTCGACTCCGTGCAGGGCAGGTTGACGGAGGCCACATGGTCCGTGACGATCCGGTTGACCTCCTCGGGGCTGTCCAGGGTCCCGAACCGGTTGCCGGCCTCCACATGGCATACGGGGATGTGCTGCTTCACGGCCGCCAGGGCGGCCGCCATGGTGGAATTGGTATCGCCGAACACCAGGAGCATGTCCGGCTCTTCCCGCAGCAGCACCTGCTCGATCGCCGCCATCATCCGGCCGGTCATCTCCGCGTGGGTGCCGCCGGAGATGCCCAGATTATAGTCCGGCTCCGGGATGTCCATCTCCCGGAAGAACACCTCGGACATATTGGGGTCGTAGTGCTGTCCGGTATGGATCAGGACCTCCCGGAATTCCCTGCGCAGCACGCGGGAGACCACGGCCAGCTTGATGAACTGGGGCCTCGCGCCTACCACCGTGCAGATCTTTCTCATCACAATACCTCGACGTTCTCTCCCCTTCGGATGTTCTTGGTGACGTTCTTGCAGTCGAATACGGGCACGCCGGTGTCCGCCACCATCTGGTAGTCCACTTTCGTGTGGGCGGTGGTGATGCAGACCAGGTCATAGCCCCGGACCACCCGGGGAGAGATCTCCTCCAGGCCTTTGTGCCACTGTCCCTTGTCCCGGTACTCCGGGATATAGGGGTCGTAGAAATCCACGGAGGCCCCGCATTTCCGGAATTCATCGATGACCCGGATGGCGGGGCTCACCCGGTAGTCGTCGATATCCTGCTTGTAGGCCACGCCCAGGACCAGCACCTTCGAGCCGTTGAGAGCTTTCCGGTAGCGGTTGAGGATCTTTCCGGCCCGCTCCACGGTATATTCGGGCATCCGGTCGTTGATCATCATGGAGGCTTCGATCATGGAGGTGTGGAATCCGTATTCCCTGGCTTTCCAGCTCAGGTAGTAGGGGTCCAGGGGGATGCAGTGGCCTCCCAGTCCGGGTCCCGGATAGAAGGCCTGGAAACCGTAGGGCTTGGTCCTGGCGGCGTCGATGACCTCCCAGATGTTGATGCCCATCCGGTTGCAGAGGATGGCCATCTCGTTGACCAGGCCGATGTTGATGTTCCGGTAGGTGTTCTCCAGGATCTTCTCCATCTCCGCCACAGCCGGGCTGGAGACGGTGTGCACGTCGCCCTCCAGGATAGCTCGGTACACCATGGAGATCACCTCCGTGGCGTCGGCGCCGATGGCGCCCACCACCTTGGGGGTGTTGCTGGTCTTGTAGATCAGGTTGCCCGGATCCACCCGTTCCGGAGAGAAGCCCAGGTAGAAGTCCTCGCCGCACTTCAGGCCGCTCCCCTCCTCCAGGATGGGGCGGATCAGTTCCTCCGTGGTGCCGGGATACGTGGTGGACTCCAGGACCACCACGGACCCTCTGGTGAGATGCCTGGAAATGGCGATGGTGCTGTCCCGGACATAGCTGATGTCCGGCTGCTGGTGGGCATCCAGGGGCGTGGGCACGCAGATGGCGATGAAATCCACGTCCCGGACGAAACTGAAGTCGTTGGTGGCGCGCAGCATGCCGCCGGCCACCAGTTCCTTCAGGTCCGCGTCCACCACGTCGCCGATATAGTTGCGGCCGGCGTTGACCATATCCACCTTTTCCTTCTGCACGTCGAACCCGATGGTCCGGAAGCCGTGCTTCGCCTTGTCCACCGCCAGGGGGAGCCCCACGTAGCCAAGGCCGCAGACGCCCATGGTCAGGGTCCGGCTGCGGATCTTTTCGATCAGCTCTTCCTTGATGCTCCGCTCAGTCATTTTCCTCAACTTCCTCTTTCCCGTTGATTCGGTAGGCCGCGCCGCAGGCCGGGCAGACCGCCCCGCCCTCTTCGAAGGAGAGCCCTTCGCCGCAGCGGCACACCCAGCCCCGGATCCGGGCCGGATTGCCGTATACCAGAGCGAAATCCGGGACGTCCCGGGTCACCACGGAGCCGGCGCCCACAAAGGCGTAGCGTCCGATCTCATGTCCGCAGACCACGGTGGCATTGGCGCCGATGCTGGCCCCTTTCCGGACCACCGTCTTCCGGAATTCGTTCCGCCTGACGATGAACGCCCGGGGATTGATCACGTTGGTGAACACGCAGCTGGGCCCCAGAAAGACGTCGTCCTCACACACCACGCCGGTGTAGACGGAGACGTTGTTCTGGATCTTCACCCCGTCTCCCAGGACCACCTCCGGGGAGATCACCACGTTCTGTCCGATATTGCAGTTTTTTCCGATCCGGCAGTCCTTCATGATGTGGGAGAAATGCCAGATCTTCGTTCCCTCTCCGATCCGGCAGCCCTCGTCCACATAGCTGGACTCATGCACGAAATAGTTCTTCTCCACTTACAGCGCCTCCAGCACCGCGTCGATGACCTTCTGCTGCTCCGCCTCCTCCAGGTAGGGATGCATGGGCAGGCTCAGGGTCCTGGCGCAGTAGTCGTTCGCGTTCTCAAAGGTCTCGCCGTAGCGGGGCTCCTGCCGGAACACCGGCAGCGCGTGCTGCGGCTTTGGATAATAGATCATGCAGGGGATGCCCCTCTCCTTCAGATGGGCGGCCACGGCGTCCCGCCGGGCGGTGTCCTCCGCCAGAATGGCGTACTGGGCCCAGGCGGACATGCTCCCCTCCGCCACGAAGGGGACCGTAAAGCGCTCCCGGAGAGCTTCGCTGTAGCGTGCCGCCACTTTCTGGCGGGCGTCCATCTCCCACTCCTCCAGGGCTTCCAGCTTGGGCAGCAGCACCGCTGCCTGGATGGTGTCCAGCCGGGAGTTCATCCCCACCCGGACGTTGTCGTACTTGCCGCCGGGTCCTTTTCCGTGCACGCAGATGGACCGGATCAGGCCGGCAACATCATCGTCGTCGGTAAAGACGGCGCCGCCGTCTCCGTAGCATCCCAGGGGCTTGGCCGGGAAAAAGGACGTGATGGCGATATCGCCGAAGGATCCGCACTTCCGTCCCCGGTAAGAGCCGCCGAAACTCTGGGCCGCGTCCTCGATCAGGGTCAGCCCGTACTTTTCGCAGACGGGGACGATGGCGTCGTAATCGCAGGGATTGCCCAGGATATCCACCGCCACCACAGCCTTCGGATTCAGTTTTCCCTCCTCCCGGACCGCCAGGATCTGCCGTTCCAGGCTCTCCGGGCACAGGGTGTAGGTGTCCGGCCGGATGTCGCAGAACACGCTGACGGCGCCGAACATCTTTGCCGGCTCCGTGGAGGCGATGAAGGTCACGTCCGGGCAGAACACGGCGTCCCCTTCACCCACGCCGGCCACCATAAAGGCGATCTGCAGCGCGTCCGTTCCGTTGCCGCAGGTGATGCAGTGTTTCCGGTGCGTATAGGCCGCCAGGGCCTCTTCCAGTTCCTTCACCTGGGGACCGCCGATGAACCGGGCGCTGTCCAGGACCGAGCGGATGCCCGCGTCGATCCGGGTCTGGAGGGCCCGGTACTGGGCTTTCAGGTCGATGAATTCCACGTCAGTCTCCTTCTGTCTCTCTGATCGGGTGGCGGATCACGTCCAGGAGCTTCTCCGTCAGCCGCCGGAAGTCATAGTCTTCCGCGGCCCGGCGGGCATTGGCGCAGTACTGCCGGTAGGTCTCCTCCGGCGCGCCGGCCAGCAGTTCCACAGCCGCCGCGATGGCCTGGGGCGCAGGGCTGTCCAGGGACAGGCCCGCCCCGTACCGGTCGATCAGGTTGTAGTTGATCCGCACGTTGGCCAGGACCGGACGGCCGGCGGCGAAATACTCGAACAGCTTGTTCTGGCTGCTGCCGTAGCGGAAGATGGAGGCGATGTTGGCCTCATAGTTCAGGATGTTGATGCCCGCCCGGGAGACGATGGAGGGGATGTACTTCTTCTGCACACGGCCTTTGAAGACCACGTTGCGGATCCCCTCTTCCCGGACGCGCTGTTCCAGGCCCGGCCGCTCGTCGCCGTCGCCCCAGATCAGGAACTTCACCCGCGGGTCCCGCACCGCCTTGGCGGCGTCCAGCAATAGCCCGACCCCGTTGGCGGGACGGATGGAACCGGCATAGACCACGCTGAAGGTCTCCGGATCGTCCAGGTCGGCGTCCGGAACGCGCAGTTCCTCCTTCTCCCGGTCAAAGGAAGCCAGATCCACGCCGTTGTTGATGAAGTGGACCTTGCTGTAGGGGACCTCCTTCTCCCAGCCCTGTTCCCGGATATAGTCGTAGGCGCCTTCCATGGTGAAGACCACGGCGTCGGCACGGGTGTAGATCCACTTCTCCAGCTTCCGGAGCAGGATCACCGCCGGATGCTTCAGTCCGGCGATGCCGTAGGCCACGATGCTCTCCGGCCACAGATCCGCGATCTCCGCAACGCTCCGGCAGCCGTACTTCCTGGCCAGCCGGATCCCCGCCGCGCAGGACATGGGCGGCATGGAGGTGGCCACGATGGCGTCGGGCTTCGGGAAGTTGGCACACACGGCGCTCAGCCGCTCGGCGAACTGGAACATGTTGCGGATGCGCTGGAGCCCGTTGCCCTGGTAGCCGCTGCAGCGGATGTAGACGTAGTTGACCCCGTCCACAGTCTCCTGCCGCCAGAGTTTCCCGTCGGTGATCAGGTTCTGGTCGGAGTTGTGGACTGTGCTGGCCGCAAAGATCCGGACCTCATGGCCCATTTCCATGAGGAACTTGGCGAAATATGTCTGCCGTGCCAGCGGGTAGTAGCTGGGCGGTACGGCATAGTGATTGATCAGCCAGATGACCATAGGTTTCTTACTTCCTGTCTTGTTTTCTCACAGTCGGGGATCCTGTCCCCGCCCGGTTTCGTCGGTTTCCGGTTTTCTGTTACGCTTTCAGGATGCCCCGACGCATCAGGTCGTCCAGCGCGTCGAAGAGCCTGTCGTAGTCCGCCGTGGTCAGGGCGCCGATGTGGCCCACCCGGAACACCTTGTCGGCAAGCTCTCCGCCGTTGGGGCAGACGATGATGCCGTATTCGTCCTTGAGCACTTCAAACAGGTGGTGCGCCGATACCTCCGGGTTGTTGGGAGACAGGGGCGTCACACAGTAGGACAGAGAATCAGAAAAGACTGTAAAGGGATAATCCTTGATCCTCCTGCGGAAATAGTCGGCCACTTCGCGGATCCTGGCGCGCTCTGCTGCCAGGCCGTCCCGGGCGATCTGATTGAGGCGGGCGTTGATCTGGATCAGGATGCCAACGGCGGGCGTCCAGGGGGTCTGGCCCCGCTCCTGGTTCTTCAGGGCGGCCTTCAGGTCCAGATAGAAGCAGGCGGAGGGGTTGGCCCAGACCCGCTCCTGGGCCCGGGGGCTCAGGACCATCATGGAAACGCCGGGGGGCACCGCCAGGGCTTTCTGGGAACCGGTGAACATCACGTCGGCGCCCAGGTCCTTCATGCTGAACTCGTCCGTCAGGAAGGCGCTGATGACGTCCACCACCAGCATCATCCCGTTCTCTTTGCAGAACCGGCTGATGAGATCCATGTCATACAGCACGCCGGTGGAGGTCTCGTCCATATTCACCACGAAAGCGGTGTACTTCTTCCCGGCAAAGGGTTCCAGATGCTCGGCCCGGATGGTGTGGCCGGTCTCCGGGATCACCTCGTCATGGGGGATGCCGTAGACCTCGGCGATCTCACAGAAGCGGTGCCCGAATCCGCCGCCCTTCACGATCAGGAGCCTGTCCTCCGCCGTAAAGAGGTTCCGGATGGCCGCGTCCATGGAGGCGGTGCCGGATCCGGTCAGGAACACGGCCCTGGACCCCTCGGGGGCGTCCATCAGTTCCTTCAGGATCCGCTCGTTCTCCAGCATCAGGGCGGAGAACTCCGGTGTGCGGAAATAGGGGACGAGATCGGCGCCCAGGGCGGAGATCTCCTCGCTGATCATGACAGGTCCCACCGCGAAATTGATGTGGTCTTTTTTGATTTCCATATGCTCGTTTTCTCCTTTTCAGTGTCTGATTTCTCAGACGGGTTGGGCGGATGGCTCACCCTTCCGGGAAATATCGTGCAGGACCATCCCCAGGGCGAACCAGAAAATGAAGGACGGCCCGTTGATCTTCAGAAAAACGCTGTTCATGAACAGGGCCTGCACACATCCCACACAGACCACAGCCAGCGCCGCGATAAAAGCTCCGGACAGGTGCTCTTCCCTGCGGATAAACCGGATGATCCTGTAAGCGGCCAGGAAGAAGAATGCCAGGAAGAGGGCAAGGCCGATCAGGCCCGTGGCGACGAAGACAAAGATGTAATTGTTGTGGGATTCGTACACCATGTCCTGCTTTTCCGCTTCCTCATACTCCTGGAAATGCTGAACAATATACAGATCCGGGTGGCGGTCTTTGATATAGTCGTTGTAGTTGGACAGGGACAGGCCGACGACCCCGATATCCCGGTACATCCCCAGATAATCTTTCCAGATCAGGAAGCGGTTGTTGGACACGTCTCCTTCCAGGTCTTCGCGCTCCAGGATATCGTTCTCAGGCAGCGGGTCGTTCCAGTCCATGTCCGGGTTTACCAGAGCGGGCACATAGCGCAGCATCCACTTGCTGCCGAAAAACGCCCCCGCGAAGATGCCGGTGGCGATGGCTGAGACGAGGAACAGTGACAGGGCCTTTCTGATCCCTTCCGCTGTGATCCTCTCCCTCATCCGAAGCCATGTGTAGAAAAACACATAGAGAAACAGGGAAATCTGAACGCTGCGGGATCCGCTCAGGACCATGTGCATGAAGAAGAACGCCATCATGATGCCCAGCAGGATCTTTTTCCACAGCCGGGTACCGGAGGTGATGAAGTATACCCCCACGATGGAAAGGATCAGGCTGATATAGACGGAATAATCCAGCCCGGTAAACACCCCGAACAGCCTGTGGTACAGGAATCCCTGACGGGTCAGCTCCGGGTTCAGGCTCATGGGGTCGGCGATATACGCATAGCCGATCAGGAGAGCGTACTGGACAAAGGAGACCACGCAGGCCGCGAACCAGGCCAGCGCCGTCACGGAATAGATGATCCGGATGAACCGGTCGGCCTGCCCGTCCCTGAGGCGGTACCGCCAGGAATAGACCAGCGCCAGCTGGATGACCACCCAGCAGATGTCAAACAGGTTGTCATGGAGCCCGTACTGCAGGGTGCGCAGGGAACTCAGGCACGCCGCAAGGCAGATGCCGTACAGCAGCAGGCACATGGGACCCCGCCACAGCACCCGGTTGGTCAGCAGATCCGCCGCCAGCAGGACGCCGCCCAGGATGCCCAGGATCGCCGAAATGTGGTAGAAGGGGGTAGACGCCAGGAATGTCAGAAACGGGGCGATCAGCAGCAGGACGTACAGGACCAGTACCAGCCCCAGATAGGCAGCTGTCACCGTATTCAGCCAGGGAACGGTGTTGGACGTCGCCTCGCTGCCGGCGATCCGCCGGATCAGGTTGTTTTCTTTTGCTCGATTGTTTTGCATGGAGTTTTTCACGTGTCCTCTCAATTCTGATTCAGGAGAGCTCCGCTCCTTCAGCGGGCTTTCCGTGTGATGAAACGTCTGACGATCCTCGTCAGATCCCTGTATTCCGCCGTCCGGTGCGTGGCTCCCCACCAGAAGCCCGGATAGATGACCGCCACGACGGGGATCCGGATCAGGAGCGACAGGAGGGTATTGGCCGGCGCAAGGGTCACGCACAGCCAGTAGCTGACAGCGCAGGCGGCCAGGCTCAGTCCTGTGTAGAAGGCCATCCGGCCCACATAGGGCCAGACACTGCGTTCGAACAGATGCCGGAACAGGACCCAGGCCTCCCAGGGGAAGTAGACGAAGAGGAAGATCAGGATGGTGGGGATCAGGACGCCGCTGACGTCTCCCGTCTTCTGGATCATCCAGATGCTGCCCGCCAGGTTCAGGATCATGGCCACATAGGGCTTTAGCCAGTCCTTGTGCCACAGTCCTCCGGCGTCCCGGTAGGTCAGCTGCATGATGCGGACCATCCAGGTGTAGAAGTAGGCCACGATCAGCATCATCAGCCCGTCCTTCAGCAGGGCGTCCGGGCCCAGCCACACGCCGCCGATGAAGGGCTGGTAGAAGCACAGCATGCAGGCGGCGGCGCCTCCGATGAGAAAGGCCCATCCGTAGGTCATCGTCCTGAACAGGCGGTAGTTGTCCTCCAGGTCGTCGGTGACCAGCTTGTTCCCGATGCTGGAGATGCCTCCGTTGGTCACCACCTCCACCAGGCCGTTGACCGCGGTGAGGATCAGGTAGTAGCTGCCGTAGATGCCCGACATGGTCAGGCCCAGATAGGCGGAGATCAGGATGCTGTCGATGCTGACCAGCACGGTGCTGCCCACCTTGTGGCCGAACAGGGTGATCACCTTTTTGTAGATGAACCGCTTGGTGTCCTGATCCAGCGTACCGGTGCAGACCACCTGGGGATACATCTTCCTGGCCGCCACGTATTTGGCGATGTTGTTGGGAAACACCATCAGCGGCAGGATGATGATATAGGCGTAGTAATTGGCGAAGATCAGCAGCACCGCGCACTGCAGCGTATACTGGAGCACATAGCGCACGGTGGAGATCTTCAGCGTCACGTCGGAACGCTGATAGGCGGTGAACAGGGCCTCGTTGTAGGCGAACATCAGGTAGTCCATGGAGGTCTCCGCCAGATAGATGGCGAAGAGCACATAGAGGTTGACGTCCGCGGGGCACTCCCCCTTCACCAGGTGTGGCAGGAACGGCATCAGCGCCAGGCCCATGGCCAGGATGGCCAGACCCACCAGCTTGTAGACCTTCCGGAAGAAGCCCAGCAGGGCGCACAGCAGCTCGTTGTCCTCCTCGGCCACCGCCCGGTACATGGTGAAGACCAGGGAACTGCTGAAGCCCAGGTTCGCCAGGTTCAGCACCGTCAGGATGGAGGTGAACAGATTGTTCAGTCCGCTGTACTCCATGCCCAGCTTCCGGATGATGATGGTGCGCACCGCGAAGGGACCCAGCAGCGTGACCAGCCGGTAGATGATCCCCCATGCGGCGTTGCGCACAGTATTTTGGGTTCGGGAATCGTTCATGTCCGTCAGCGCTCCGCCTCTGCCCTCTCAAAGGAGGACGGTTCCGGGAACAGTTTCTCAAAGGTCCCGATCAGGGCTTTCTGCTCCGTCTCGAAGTCGAAGCCCATGGGGTCGTCGTTGACGCAGACCACCTTGTATTTCCCGCTCCGGAGCGTGGCGTCCACCTCTTCCGCGCTCTGGTTCCCGATGGTCAGGTAGGTGCTGTTTGGCCGGGCTGGCACGAAGCGGCCCTGGCACAGCCGCCAGTAGCGCATCAGATACTGGTTCACGTCCTCCCTGCTGCGGAACTTGTGGCGGCAGGTCCGGTCCAGCGTCTCGCCGCACTCCCTCC
>JAEEGL014087283.1_pt1 | contig 15634 bp, 11 predicted proteins | sample 9134231 | NCBI WGS metagenome assembly JAEEGL01 (sample SAMN16246548, study PRJNA631951) | gut metagenome | biome: gut microbiome; feature: rumen; material: fiber-attached | host: Bos | place: Iran: Karaj | collected 2018-10
AAAGTGAAAAACGGAATATCCCGCAATTTCAGCTAGTTCTTCTGCAGTAATGTCTTCTTTTATGTTGCTATCAGCATAATCCAATGTTTTCTGGATCATCTCCCTGACCATACGCAGTTTCCTCCTTTCTGTGATATTTCGTAGCTACACATCAATCATAATCTTCTATCGCCTGAATAGTATTTCCATTTTTGCTATTTATAAAACCGCGATCATCCACGCATAACAGATAACCGCGGTAATTTTCTTAGTCGGGTAGTTCACCTTCAAAAGGTGTAAACATGATTGTATTTCATTTTTCATCAGCTTTACGCATGTGATAAATCCGGAAAATACAGTTTATCCTGTTCTATAGATTCAAGTTCTCTGCCTCGGTAAAAAAGTCTGTAGTCATCTCCACCATCATATACTTCAGAAATGCATATTTTCATGTCTTCGTCATGAGGAGTAAACCCTAATCTACATTTTTGATTATCCAAATCAATGTGCCCAACAACATCTGCGAGTGCAACTTTTTCCTTGCACAAGACTGACTTTAATTCAACACACTCATCTTGATCCAATACGATAAAACACTCAATATCATCAGCATAAAATACATTATCAAGACCAGCAGTATAAAACATCTGTAAGCCATACTTAATAATCTGCTCAAAAGATGAAAATAATACGCTGTTTCGAACATAATCAAAATAATTCTCTCTTATTCCATCGCCCATACTTTTTATTGGCTTAAATCTATCTTTTGTTTTATGAGAATGACAGAATTCATCTTTTACATAATATCTATACTGATTTTCAACCTTAAAATCCATCTTCTGATAGAATTCTAATGCGCTCAGATCCCCGAACAAGTAAATACCATCACATTCTTGCTCATATTCTTCTATGACATGTTTCATCAGTTTTGCGGCGAGTCCTTGCCTTCGATAGCTCTCATCTGTCATAACAGTTCCTATCTGTACATAGTATCTCGTCGAACCGTTTTGCATAAACTTCATTCGATTAGCTGACACATTTGATACGATTCTTCCTTCATCCATAAAAGAATACGGGATATAATCTCCTTCAAAATACCCCTGTGTAACCCAGCTTTCAAAATCAAATCCAAATGTATTTCTGGTTAATTCGTTCAACATATGACGGTATGTATCATCCCTCATATAATCACTAATTAATTCCATCTTATTTCCCTCTCCTAAGAACTTCGACTTGTTTTTCAAGTTCGCTTTTCGCTTCCGCAATCGCCTTTTTGGTGCTCTGATTTCTAGTCGGAAATTCGAACATCTGGTAAAGATATCCCTGCTCCCTGGCAAGTTCCCAACTCTTTGGATAAACAAGTTCAAAGGCAAGTGCTATATGGCCGATCAGATGCTCTGCAGGTGAATCCATGATATCGCGGTTTACTGTATGATGCTCCCTGACCTGCTCCATAACCTTCTCAGAAACGCCTGCAGAGAACAGAACATCCTCTGTAACGTTGTATATCTCCTCCATAGGGGTTTCTACATTTACTCTCAGAATATCGACCTTGTCAGCATCTCTTAAGATATTGCAAAAGACAAGCAGCTTACCGGAAACTTCTTTATCCAGCCTATACTTGTTGTGCTGTCTGATAACTGTTTCAAGGTCTCTATCCCAAGATCTGAAATCTACATAATCTGTGATCAGGTTTTCATCTCCAAAAAGAAGATCAGCACCAAATTCTGCATGGTCAACTGATTCCGAATCTATAAAGGTGTTATATCTTTTGACCTGTTCAAACCTGCCTATATCATGGAGCATCCCTGACAGCCATGCAAACTCCACATCCTCATCAGAAAGCTCTATACTCCTGGCTATTTTCTCGCAATTATCTGCCACTCTGTATGTATGGGCTATCTTAAGCGCTATTTTAGGGTTTGATGGGTCATAATTCCTTGTGTACTCTGCAAATTTCTCTCTAACCTTTTTTCTATCTATTTTCATTTTTTCTAACATCTTTCTCTCCATGCGGCTGTCATCCTAAGCATCTAATCTATATTGCATAAAGTTCCCATTATGCGTAAATCCATAAGCCGTATATAGTTTCACTCCCATATCAGACGCTGTAATGTGAACTGCACCACACCCGTAGGCTCTGGCTTCTTCCACTACTCTATGAAGCAGTTCTCTGGCAATTCCCATCCTCCTGTAGTCAGGATTGGTATACATGCTGGAGAGAAGACCGAGCCTTCCTGTTGGACATGTAAAATATGGTGGTTTCTCAACAAAAGACATCCCGCTGGTTCCAATTATCTTATTTCCGTCAATAGCAAGCCAGGAGACAAACGTTCCATCCGTCATATGCCTTTCATAATAATCTTTGAGCGATGATCTCAAATCGACACCTTCCGGAACAGTTCTGCCTGTAGATATATATTCCTCAGTAAGCTGAGCAATTCTCATATTTATAAATTCATCTAACTCAGCGTATGTCAGTTTCTTATATTGAATATCCATAGTTTTTACCCCACAAGCATATATAATGTAGTGCAGCATGATACTGTATCAAGATAATTGATACTTTCGGCTATTTCTCGCAATTATCTGCATATCTCTTTTTCATAAACTCACGCGCATTTGACGATTCTTCAAGGTCAAGCGAAAATCCAAGTTTATCAGCCACATTAATAGATAAGTCTTCAAAGTAATCATACATGAGAAAAATCTTATCCCACATATCTTCATAAGTCCCGCCGGCAAAGATTCCCTCAAAGCGCTTCATTTCACCTTCTGTGAGATATTTACCAAGATACTTGGAAAAAGAACCTGTGGTGACCTTAAAGTCATTATCGATGCCCACTTTCCAGTTGATCATTTTCATAAACATATTCATCATCAGATGCTCCATGGAGTATTTGGCATAGTAGAACTGATGCCTGCAAAGCCCCTTTGTAGCATAGTTGCTGACCCATCTGAATTCATTGACAGTATTATAAAATTCAAACTCACTTGGTTTTTGGATAAAAAAGATATCGCCAGATGTGATTTCTTTTAGCTCAGTGAAGCCATCTTTATTTATGAGTATTGTTCTAGGCTCATTAAACTCTGTCTGCTTTCCAATCTCAGAAACATCAATAAAAGTCAGATCAATCCTGTTTCCATCCTTATACTGTGTCAGATATGCAAAACGTTTTTTCCCATTATAGTCATAGGGTTCCATGTACCAGTCATCCGGAGTCTGCATGATAAGAATATCTCCAAATTTCCTCATATAATTCTTATCTGCAGTAAATTCTCTGATATCAGAAACAAAAAAAGTTATATCAAAGTCTGAAAAGCCATCCCGGACTGCACCCGGAGTAACTGCCGAGCCTTCCATCGTGGCAGCGCGAATTCTGTCATCTTCAGTCGCTGTTTTTATGATCAGCTCATACATTTCATCGTAAGTTTTCATAGCATCCTCCTCTGTAAAAGTATATACTGCCACACAAAACTCATCAATGATTAACCGCTTCAATCCACAGCCTACTCAATTCTGCACACAGACATTCCGCACTTTGTGCTCCATGTCCTTACGACCGGCAAATGAATTTGTATGCAAGCATCCATTCGCTTGCCGGTCTTGTGCATCATAAAAGACCATGGGTAGCCCATGGTCTTTACTGAATTCTATTTAATTAAGTGCTACTCCGTTTACATAAAGAGTATATCCGTTTGTATCGACGCAGGAAATATCTCCGTCAAAGGATGTGATATAAGTATCTGCTGTAAGAGTCCAGGTGCTGTTCTTGTCTATAGAAACTGTCACTGTTCCAACCTCTGTAGAAACCTCTTCTCCTTTGGCATTTGTTATGTTTCCATCTATTGTTCCGGTAAAGTCTGAACCATCAGTAAGGTTAAGCGTAAGCTCAGAATCACTACCTACAAGAATTGTTCCCTCGAGTGTCTGGCCAATTGCATTTAATGTAGCTGTATTTGTATCTCCGTTCCAGCCATCTGCACAGACTGAAAGAAGGATATTCTCAGAATCCTCATTAACAATCTTAACATTATCAAGATTGATCACAGCTGTTGTATTAGTAACATGGAATACGTGACCATTCTTACTGGTAAGTGTACCGCCATTCATAGTAAAAGTAGATGTACCGCTGTCTGCATCTCCTGACATAGACTGGTAGATCATGATCGTATCATAGAATGTTGCATTGCCATTGGTATCAGTATTATTGGCAGTCATATCACAGTCATTTAAGGTAATAGAATTAATACCCTCGATGCAGACTCCCTCTGAAAGGTTAGACACAAGAGTTGCATCAGAAACCGTTATGTCCGCAGTTGAGTAAATAGCAGGTGAGCCAAGCCCGTTTGTAGTATATGTACCGCCATTTACTGAAACAGTGCCTCCGCCTCTGTCAGTTCTAATAGCTGCCGATGATCTTCCACTGGTTTCAACAGTAAGATTAGAAGCTTTGGTAATGCCGCCTCCAGTTGTCATGATACCGCCAGAGCCATCCCCTGTAGTTGTAATTGTACTGTCAGAGATAATTACAGTTGTTCCATCTCCCTCAGCACCATTTTTACCGCCGTTTCCGCCATAGGAGAATACACCGTTGGCTCCGTCAGCATCTGATGTAATACTTGCTCCTGAAATAGTGGTTGTTGAACCATCTTTTACCAGAACAGCTGCATTTAGTCCATAGAAATTGCAGTTATCTCCGCCATCAGAATCCCCGGTCTTGGTAACTGTAGCATTTGTAATCTCAACATCATCTGATGTAGCAATCAAAAGAGCACTTTCATCAGCAGTAGTACTAGCATAGGTCTCTCCATCCTGCGAAGCAGCGCCTGTTATCTCTACTGCTCCCTTATAGTCTATATCAGCACTGCTGCTTCCGCCTCCAAAGCCGCCTCCGCCTTCAGGAGGATTCCCCATAGCCTCGCCATCAGGCTTCTCTCCCGGAGCTCCCTCAGGTGCTTCCCCATCAGGTTTTTCAGGAGGATTTTCACCGTTCTGATTCTCAGAAAGTTCTGTATTTTCTATAGCTATACTCTCTTGCGAAGACGCAGTATCTTCACCTTCAATAGTAGATGTGCTTGTTTGCCCGCAGGCTGTAAGTGCTACGCACATGATTGATACAACTGCAATAGATAGTTTTTTCTTTAACTCGTTTCTCTTCATAATAGTTTAACTCCTTCTGTTCCCGATTATTTAATACTTGGATCAGGTCTGTTGTTAAGGCAATTATGAATCCGAAACCTAAATTTAACTTAAAAGGATCAAACTTACACAAGTTCCAGCTCATCCCCGGGCTTTAGAACTATTTTACCGGGAGCTTCAAAGCGCTGAGCAACCTTCATATCAAAGCCGGTTTTGTCTTTTACCGGTTCCATATGATATGGGATATTGTGCTTGGCGCCTATTATCTTAGCGCACCTTGACGCCTCTTTTACATCCATGTTATAGACGCCATCGCAGCACAGAAAAGCGTAATCAAGTTTTCTACTCTCAAGCCTTGTCATATGCGGAGTGGTTGATGTGTCCCCGGAAAAATATACCTGAACGCCATCAGAAAAAGTGAGGATAAATCCAACGCATGAAGAAGCGTCGTGGTTCTTATTATATCCGGCCTCCACACTATCAACCTTCACATATCCAAGGTTGAAGCTGTTATGGCTCCCTCCCAGTAACGCATCAGTCCACTTAATCACGTCGCAGCCATCATTTCTCTTAGTAATCAGCTTATCCTGAACGTGGTCATAGTGATCATGTGTCATCAAAATAAGATCTGCAGGAAGATCGTATCCATCCCCCATAAATGGATCAATGTAGATTACTTTTCCTTCATCTGTCACAATACGTACACTTGCATGTCCCTGATATAGTAGCTTTGCTGCCATGTTCTGTCCCTCCAATCACCCCAAGCAAATATAGAAAACTAAACTCATATTACTGCTTTTATTATAGCAAAAACATGGCTTTTTTCGCTTGGAAAACCATTAATAAATGATCAGTTAAAAAATATCTTTTAGTATTCCAAATGCTTCTCTTACCATGTTGTTAGGAAGAAACTGATACTCGGTAAATGCCGCAATCCCCGTTATCTCAGCATCTGTATGGCGTCTTGCCAGCATCATTCCTCTGAAAAGATGAAAATTGTTAGTGACTATGCCTATAGTCATATCTTTGTCCGGATTTATAAGCTTCATAGCATTTACTATATTTTCATCGGTATCAAGAGATGTGCTCTCAACAATTATCCTATCCTCAGAAATCTCTTTTTCCATCAGATAAATCTTGCCGCCCTCTCCTTCAGATATCGGCTCATTGCTCCCCTGACCTCCGGTAACTACTACTTTGGTGTCAGGATTGTTTCTAAGATATTCTATAGCTGAATTCAGGCGATACTTGTAAATGATACTTGGACCAGACGATCTCATCTGTGCTCCCAACACAATTATATAATCTGCTCCGGGTGCTCCCTTAGAGAAAAAGGCAGTCAGGATACACACCTGACATATTGTAAAAACAAGTACTCCTGCAACAACCACTGTTCTAAAGGCATATCTGACAGCCTTTGGAACTCTTGACCACAGCTTCTTCAGGTCCATAACAAATAAAAAACCAAAGAATAAAGCCGCAGCAATCCATATCACAAAAGAATATGTTCCGCTTCCTACCATGTATACTGCAATTGAGTACAAAAATGACAGCACAGATATGATCAGATATATGTTTTTCAGAGATAAAAATCTCTTTTTCTTAGTTATATTAGCAATACTATTCCCCATGCTTTCTCCATAATTTATTATAAGAAGTTGTTCTCAATATCATTTAATTCATATAAATACAGATTTCCGTTCTTCCTTAGAAATTCGATATCTATATTCATAAAAACAAGCTCAGCTGATTATCTATATATGATTCCATTTTAACATCATGAATGACATCTCCCTCTTTATAATTTCCAATAAGGAATGGGGAATCTGGATCATTAAGCTTCATATTTCTTTTGACTGCTTCTATATCATTATTGGCATAACAATATCTGCACAAATGCCCACAACTATCGTAAGCACCTATATCTCCCGAAAGATAGCATGCACACTCTTTTCTTGCAGGCTTTTTATTTGGAACGATGAGTTTTTGTCCTATAGCTTTCTCGTAGGTTTCTATAGTCATGCATCCTCTGCAGTCCGCACCATATTCTGCAAGGAACTGTCCTTCGCCGCAGGGTTTAACTACCATCCCATAGGAGGTTGCAATCTTTATCAGCTCTTTTCCCAGGAAATGCTGATTTTCCCTTGATACGGAACGCGCCGCCGGAAAGTTTCTCTTGACCTTCTCGTACAGATCAATAAAGCTGATCACAACCGTCTCTGTATATCCGCTTAACGTTGCTGCCATCTGTTCAAAAGCCTTCAGATGATAATCCAGTGTGTATCTGTCATTTATGAGTATCGGGTCATACCTCCAACCTATGCTGTTTATGCCAACCATTTGTGATAAAGTTTTAAAATCTTCAAGAATCTTATGTTTGTCAGGAACATGCGGCTCAATATCTCTCCCATATGGTGTTATAGTCACAAACCAATACTGTCCGTAATCCTTAATGATGTCCATATATTCAAAGAACGGCGCCGGGTTCTTGGAGCAAAAGCCAACCACATCCACTGTATCCGGGCTCAGTCTGTACCTGCTGACCTGCTCCGGGTTAAATGGATTTCTTACGCATACTATTTGCTCTTTGAATCTATTCGCCAGCCACTTGGGATAAAAGGCCGGGATATCTGTTCTCTGTCCTGTATTTATGATCATGTAATTAATACCTTTGTCAATTTTTTTACTATCCTTTAGTAGTATAAATTAACTTTGCTAAACCATTTTATTGCTCAAAATAATAACATTAGGAACTAATGCTATTCTCTGGTATTATAATTTTTCTATATGAAATCTCAAAATAATACCACAATATACAAAAACCGCTTCTTGATATTATGAAAAGATCTTATAAAAAGGTTTGCAGTGTCTTTTTATAATACCATACAAGCTATAATCAGGTTCTTGTTATTACAAATACTGCATTTTTAATCTTCTTATTCAAATATTGATAATACCAAACCGCGTATTTAATTTGTCATAGTATTATTTCAAATTCATCCATAATACCAAATCTTATCATTTCTATGTCATGGTATTATTATTTTAATAGAAGCGTGCGCCGCTAGGCGCACCATAAAAAAGCCCATGTCATTGACATGAGCCTCTTTATTATATACCACTTGCGTTTCAATATCAGTCTTAATCCCAGAACATTTCTTTACAATCAGGACAGAAATATATATCTGGCAAAAACTCAGACAGCTTACATTAAATCGGTTTCTCAAATCGTCGCAGCTCAACACTCTGAGCAAATCATTTTCTTAAGTTCATCAAAATCAATGCTCTGTTCAGGCACAAACTCCTCTGAAGAAATGTATTCGTAAATAGATGATAACAGTGCTCTGCACTCGGGATAATCCATCAGATCATGAAGCCCCATCGAGGAAATAAATACTTTGCCCTTAAGACAATTAAATTCCAACAGCATTCCCATATTTCTAAGATAGGCATAGCTATCCATAACAGTCACTATACTCTTAATACCATCAGGTAAAATCATTGCTCTCTGTGAGCTCTGCATAAACCACTGATAATCCGTATGAAAGTCTGTCGGATAATCCCTGAAAAGAGGATGCCTATCATCTATCATAAGTCCCATGCTGCCTTCCTGGCTTGCAAAGGTTCCAACAGACCAAAAATCCGTAGTGAAGGTTGATTTAATCGATGAAGGAATTTCCTCTTTGCTAGAATCAGGAGCTAAAAAGACAACTCCTCCATTTTCAAGGACCTTTCTTGCCTCATTATCCAGAACCTTTGTCTGATGCACGTTTGCAGGCTTAACAGGATTTTGGCTGCCTGGCATGTACACAAAGATCCTATAAGTATTATCAAATCCGGCAAAAGACACATGAAGGTCAACTGCGCTATTTTTCTTAAGTCCAAGCTTACTAAGACTAATCTCTATCTCACCGACATCAGACAGACTGCCCTGTTTGCAGATACCAGACTTATCTTCCTCGTTTTCATAAAAGACATATTTCTGCTTGCAAACGCTGACTTCAAGTCTTCCCTCTATGTCACCCTTGGAATAATTTGCAACTCTGACCTTTGCTCTTAGAACCTCATCTTCAACATAGGTGTACTTCTCCAAATATACAAGTGGCAGCACATCGGTAAAAAAGCTCCTGAATCTGCCGGGCTCAGCAAAGCTGTAAGGCTTAGGCACAAGGTGAGAATTGAGCATTCCAACAAGGGCTGTTCCCTGCCCCGGAAAGTCCTGAAGTCCCAAAAGAGAAATTCCTGAATAATCTCTGCTTCTAAGGGCTGCCTCTACCTCTTCTCTATAGCCCAATAACGATAATTCACCGGTAGCTTCAACCCTCTTCTCCCAATTATCCAAAAGTCCTTTTTTAGCAACTTTTTCCTTGATCAGTCCAAGATTTTCAGGCCTTGTAACCCCATGGAAAAGATCTATCTCCTTAAAATCAGGTAATACCTCAAACTGCCCAACTTCAAAGCTGTATACAGGTCCTTCATACTCTTTGCGTATTTCAGCTACAGTATCATCATAGTTATGACAGGCATTTGGATATTCATTATTAAGATACCCTTGCATGCCATCAAAGGTTGCCCTCATAGGTAGACCTTTATAGCGCATAGCTGTGTAGAAGTCGCTGTCAGGGTCAGCCCCCTTCTCTCCATAAAAAGCATTTGAAGAAAACGCAAAAAGCCTTGTCTTATCCATTTCGTGGCACAGCTTCAAAAGCTCTTTAACTATAGGCGCTCCATCCTCTTTGTACTGAAGTTCATTTCCAAAGGTCATCATCACGAAGGATGGATGGTTAGCATATGTTCTGATAATCTCAGATAATTCTCTTCTATAGTAGCCTGCTGCCGTCTGGTCAGAAAATGCATCTGCAGGATTCCAGTGAGATAGCTCAGGCTGCATCATGATTCCCAACTCGTCTGCTGCCATAAAAGCTTCTTCCGGCGGACAGTGAGAATGAAATCTAAGGCAATTAACCCCATAACCCATATAGGTCCTGATAACCTCTTTCCAAGCATCCACACTTACCGGCGGATGCCCTTCTTCCGGAAAAACAGCGCAGTTTGCTTCACTTCGCAAAAAGATTCTGCGGCCATTAAGGCACAGATGCCCGTCTATATCTTCAAAGGACCTGATACCGAAAGCTTCTTCTAATACATCTGAGCTTCGATCTTTCCCTGCATTCTTAATAAGCCTCGCTCTTACATGGCATAGCCTTCCCTCATATTCATCCCATAAAAGGTCATCAGGAACTTCTGCGCCAATGCTCATTTTGAAACACGATTTACCTGCTGTACCAGCTGTTTCTATCGTAACCGTTCTGCCAAGTTCTTCTAACTCAAGCTCAAGTTTTTCTCTAAACCATTTATCTGAATCTATACATACTTCCGTATCGAGTATCCATCTGCCATCCTCCAGGCTCCTCTTAGGATAGACTCTGATGCTTTCGATAAAAGTTCTCTCTCTGATCAACAGGCCAAATTTTCCTATTATCCCGTTCCAGTTGGTCTGTGTCTCATCGGTAGCAGCTGAAGAATAGACTATGTTGTCATGAGGAAGCCCCTCGTAGCTGTTATCCGATGTTATCTCTATAACAGCCCCCTTATGTAAAAGACCTGTCACCTCGAATATATACGGAGTTGAAAGACTTCCTGATATAGAAGGCACTGATACACCATCAACAGCCAGTTCCAAAACTCTGGCTCTCTCTGCAATCAGAAAATATCTCTTTTCCCCAGCCATTTCCTGATCACAGACTCTTCTAAAAACTGCCTTGCCTTCATAGGTATGGTTTCTTGTAAATCTTGTCGCTATCACCTTACTTGCAGAAAGCGCTTCATTCTCAATATAGTTTTCGTCCTGATAAAGCTTTTTTGCCGGCTTATCCTCATAGCCTATGTTATTGGTATCAAGCGTTCCCGGAAGTATAGCTTTATACCTGCTGCCATCTGCAAGCTTAACCTCCCACTCTCCGGCAAGACTTAAAAAGTTACTCATATTTATCACCCTTACTCCTCACAAATTTTAAGGTATAACGCTGCAAGCTGATGATTCTTATCAAGAAAAAGAGCTTTCTCAAACCACTCTTTTGCCTCTTTGTTCCTGCCAAGTCCCATATTGCCAAGTCCCATAAGATAATAGCAGTGTACCCTGTTCTTGACATCCATATCCGCATCAAATACAGACATGTCCGGCATTGACACAGCAAAATAGTCCATTACAAACTTGTCATTAACATGGTGCTCTCCGTAGTCCAAAAGCTTATAAAAACGTGTATTTGCACTATTGATATCTTTGAGCTCTCTAAATCCCATTCCCTGGAACAGTATCATATCCGCAGGCTGATCATAGTAATACATCATTCCTGCAGGCTCACTTACCCCAAGCGTTGCTCTCTCATAATTCTCTTTGGCCTTTGCTTCATCTCCCATAGCCTTATAGCACCCGGCAAGAAGGTAATAAAGGTTATTGTCCTTGGTTCCTTCAAGTCTTCCTTCTCCCAAATTCTCAGGATAGGAAAGTGCTTCCTCTATAAGCTCTACTGCTTTCTCAGGCGCCTTCTGCTCCAAAAGCTTTCTTGCCATCATGAAAAGAGATAGCTTAAACTGCGTAGTAATCTTACCTTCAGCGCCCTCCCAGGTCTGGAAAGAATGACTGACTGTCTCTGCATGAGCTTTTTCATATTCTCCGCAGAGATTGAGTATTGTTACATACTCAGTATAAAGATCATCCCTCTTATAGATCAGTTCTTTGTTCTCTTCAAAGTTCCTTAGTCTGTCCCTGCAGGATAATCCAAGTCTCTGATATAGCTGATCAAGTTCAAGAAATACTCTTGCATCGCTCTTATTAAGTTCAAAGGCTCTCTCAAGGCACTCTTTTGCCTTATCCTTGTCATTACACTTATTATAATAGGCAATAGACAGATTCCTTAGTAGTGTTGGGAAAGTATCATCAAGCTCTTTGGACTTCTCCCAGAGACTAACAGCCCTTACATATCCAAGCTTATCATAATAAAGGCACCCAAGATAATAATATGCCTTGGCTCCACTTGGATTAAGCTCTATACACTTTTCCAAAACAACTATATCTTCAAGCTTATTAGGGAAACAGTACTTAAATGAAGCATTTTCAGCCCTGTTAAGCTCATCTTTGATATTCTTATCTTCTATAGTTTCCCCGAGCATGTACAGGTAGTAAGCCCTGTAGTAATACTTAAGCGGACTCTCCTGCCTACACTCAGCAAGTACTTCAGCTGCATACTCATACATTCCAAATTCTGCAAAGTCTCTTGCCGTCTGAAGGAAATTCTCTATATCACCGGTGATAACACTCTCTTTGCAGCTATCATCCAGCTTATATAAGAGCCATCTTGATACAAAGTCGAAGGCATCAACTTCAAGATTCTCATGCAGATAACTTTTCGCTTCATCTTCCCTTCCCAGAATTGTTAAAAGAGCTCCCTTAAGCCCCCTTGCCTTGATGTTATGGCAGTTCTTAACAAGGCCTTTTTCTATCAGCATAAGAGCTTCTTCATATCTTCCTCTTATGGCATCTATAACAGCCAGATAATAAAAAGACATCTCCTGCTGAGCACTTGTCCAGGTTGCTTTATAAAATGCATCATACGCTTCATCTATCCTCTTCTGATAGAAAAGAGATAATCCCAGATTATAATAAGCCTCACTGTCATATGGATTTGGATTTAAAAGAGTAAGTCTCTGAATGGCTCTTCTAAAGAACTTTTCTGATCTTTCAAACTCGCCCCTTCTTAAAAGAAGCATTCCATAGGCATTGTTGATCCTGATATCACCTTCATCTCTTTTAAGCCCTTCAAGATAATATCCGTCAGGTAGCCAGGTAGCATGACGATACTGTTCAATGTGCTGACCTGTAAGATATAGCTCTTCATTTGTAAGGATATCCCCGGGAGCCTTAGCAGCTTTGGCAGGCTCCGCAAGTTTGGGGATACCATAATTCTTTTCCTGATAAGATACTAACTCCGCTCCCTCATGATATACCGCAATCTTAACCTTATATCTGTCAGCATCTTTCACGGAAAGAACTTTCTCGTATACATTTTCAGGTGATATATTAGCCTCTTCATCAAGGATCTTCTCGCCGTCATTTGTGATCACGATCCTTGCATTTTCAAACAGCTCTGTAGCATATACTCTGGCCTTTATTTCATCATCCGAAACTTCAAGGCTTACGGCTGCTGACAAGCTTGCATTCTTGACATATCCAATCTTTTTGTATGGCATGAAATACTGCTTGAATTTCTTTTCCTCATAGGGCCCAAGCCAGGTAAAATCAGGCTGATTGTCACAGTAGACACCTGTCATAAGCTCAATATAAGGTCCATCTTCATCTGTAAGGTTTCTATCCCATGCCTTGCCAAAATCTCCGCATCCCCAGGTCCACTGTTTCTTACCGGGAGATACATGATGATCAGCTACATGCAAAAGACCTGCTTCTTTCCCATAGTCATAGCCACCCACAAAATCAAAATCAGATTTTTCAGCCATATATGAAGTAGGCACCGGGATATTTTTGTATCTGGATATATCTACACCTGCACTGTAGTCGTGCTTGTAGTACTCTCCTGTCGCAATAGGAAATCTTGATACAGCTCTTTTACCATGATCATATACAGAGTGAACATCAGGCGGAAAGACCGACTGGGTATTGTCATTAACAGAAACTGCTGGGTTTGCCCACCACAGGAAGGTCTGCGGAAGCGGTGTTCTGTTATAGAGCTGACCTTCGATTTCTATAAAAGACTTATCTGGATACAGAGTTATCGAAGTAATAACCCTTGTTCCGTACATTCTATCAACGTCTCCTAATAAAAGCGATTTGGACCCGTCTTCGTTTTCCCTTATCTTGTACTCAACCTTCATATAAGTTGTTGGCCTGTGATGCTGTGGCCAGTTAAACTCAATACCGCCTGAAATCCATGGACCTGTAAGTCCTACAAGCGCAGGTTTGATCACATGATTGTAGTACACAAAGTCATAGCCGTTTGTCTTGTCGTAGGCTCTTTGGATCCTTCCCCCAAGTTCAGGCATAACCATTACCTTGATGTATTTATTTTCAAGAAAAACAACGTTCCACTCCTTGTCCTTCTTTTCCCTTTTTATTTCCTGGATCGCAGGGTAGGGATAAATCTTGCCACTGCTTCCCTGATAAACCCTCTTTTCCAGAAACATAGGATTAATGTCCGGCTCTCCTATGTCATAGGTTGGAATTTTAACCTTTTCTTCCCATATCTTAACTGTATCCATGCTACTCTGCTCCTTTTATTTTCCCCGTTATTAAAAACTATATTAGATAATAAAATACACTTTCTCAATTATTAAACTTGCCTTATAATATAAAAAAATTGCTCTTATCATCGAGGTTAATATCATGTTTTCATCAGAAGAAAAAATAACCGGAGATTCCCAGTATTTTTTTTACACTCCAACTGAGACTTCCAAATCTCTTTTCCTATACCCTACAGTGATTGGAAGCTTTGAATACCTGCCTTCCTACTCACTTATAAGAAACAGATACGATAGTTATCTCATTATTCTGATTGAGAGTGGGACTATGGAAATATTGCTCGATGGAAAATACTTGCCCGCAGGAAAAGGTGACGTTATCCTTCTTAACTGTTACAAGCCACATGCCTACAGAACGTCTACAGGATGCAAGACCCTTTGGCTTCATTTTGACGGCAAAATGGCAGCAAGCTACTACGATAACCTCACTCAGGATAATACCAATATTCTTACTATCAAGAACTTTAATGCAGTCCACACTTTACTTGGACGCCTGTTTAGATCCTTTGAAGAACACTCAGCCAAGAGCGAGGCACAGATGAGTATAATGATAGGCAATATCTTACTGGAACTAATGACAGGCAAGGCATCAGTAGAGCCCGTTCAGAGCGGCATTAAAAAAGTTACGGAATACCTTACTGATAACTTTTCCAGAGATATATCCTTAAATGAAATGGCAGAACTTGCAGGGTTTTCACCCTACTATTTCCTTAGAAGATTTAAAAAAGAAACCGGCCTTACTCCCCACCAGTTTCTGATATCCGCCCGTATGTCCGCTGCCAAATATAATCTCTCCAACACCGGTATGACTGTATCTGAAATTGCTTATGCCTGCGGCTTTGAAGACGAAAGTGCCTTTTGCTACTCTTTCAGAAAAAGAGAAGGCATCACACCAAAAGAATTCAGGCTGTCAAAAAACAGTTGAAAAAAGGGATTAACCTAAAGCTAATCCCTTTTCGCATATTCTTTGTTCTTATCATTACTTGTTTGTTAGAAAAGCTGTAATTTCTTCTTTGGTTGGCATTACAGAAAGTGCACCTTTTCTGGTGGTTATAATGGATGCCGCAGCGTTTGCAAACGACAGGCATTCAAATAATCCGTCTTTTGTCAGATTATCAAGTCCGTTTCTATGGATGTAATCTATGGCACAGGCACAGAAGGTATCGCCTGCTCCTGTAGTCTCTATAGTAGCAGGATTTC
>JAEEGL015451867.1_pt1 | contig 15634 bp, 13 predicted proteins | sample 9134231 | NCBI WGS metagenome assembly JAEEGL01 (sample SAMN16246548, study PRJNA631951) | gut metagenome | biome: gut microbiome; feature: rumen; material: fiber-attached | host: Bos | place: Iran: Karaj | collected 2018-10
ACGTCATCTGCGGACACCTTATCCCCGCAGGTACCGGTCTCAAGGACTACCAGGACATCGTCGTCGGACGCAAGGACGAAATCGCCGCAGAACTCGGCGACCTGTAGGACCCGTCCCGTTTTTACCGCGGCGGCCCCTCTTTCCGAGGAGCCGCCGCTTTTTTCTGCCACGGTTTTTGCAGGTAAAATAGAAAAAAACGGCAACCATGAAAGTCCTTTCCTCACTCTGCGCCCTTGGCCTGGGCGCCCTCCTCCTCGGGAACATTAACGCCAATGCCCAGGTCCGCGTATTCCGCGGAGATTCCCGGTATTCCGGGGACGTTATCTGCACCCTCCGGGACGGAAAGATTTACCGGAAGAACTCCTCTTACAGCGGAGATATCCTGGTAAAGATCCGTGACGACGGGAGCGGGAGAATCTACAAAGGGAATTCTACCTACAGCGGCGACATCCTCCTCCGTGTGCGGAACGGGAAAATCTACAAGGGGGAATCCGCGTATAGCGGCGATATCATCATGAACCTCCGGGATGACGGAAGCGGAAGGGTGTATAAAGGCAACTCCAGCTACAGCGGTGACATTCTGTTCAAAATGCGCGACAGGAAAATATACCGGGGAGAATCCAGCTACAGCGGTGACATCCTCTACCGCTTTGACGGAGACCTCACCTTCCCGGAGCTTGTGGCGGTCTGGTATGTGGTGAACTATATCTATTGACGGGGCGGTACGAAGTTTGTATTTTTGGAGATAGGTTTGTATTTTTGTACCCAGAAAGCTTGATACCATGAAAACGATTGTTAGAATATGTGCAATGGCCGCAGCCGCGGCTCTTTGCCTGATTACAGCCTGTGACAGACATCAACCGTATCGTCCCAACAACCCCTCCGGTACCGTTAATCCCGGCGGTGGCAACAATCCCGGCGGTGGCGGTTCGACGACTGTCAAAGCCAAACTGATGACAAACTGGACGATCCAGTACAAGGGCCGGGAAGACTATACCGAGGATAACGGCTATATCTCCCGGGTCGAGCACTTCCATGTCGAAGCACCCGGTGCGGCTTATTACCTGGTCCGGACCATCAACCCGGATGTTTTCCAGAACAATTACGGGACCGACGTCCTTAAATTCTTCAAGGACGAGCAGGGCTACCTGGAGCAGGATGCCAATAACTATAATGAGAATGTCACCGACTATCTCTATACTTCCGACAAGACGGAACTGCTCTTCGACCGGATCCGTCACGGAAGTTGGAAGGCCTTCGTCATCGGCTTTGACGCCAGGGGAAAGATTACAGGCGAATATGCCACCTGCAATTTCACCTCCCGCGAAGACACCCCTACCGCCGCATTCAACCGATGGCTGGGCAAGTGGATGATCAGCGGACAGGACCCGGACGGCAAACTCGTTTCCTATAACATCGAGATTGTCAGCAGCGAGGCCAATTTCGCATACTTCGTCTACGACTGGGAGACGGGCGAAAGTATCGACAGTAATGACGGGACACAGATGAACGGCTCGGAAGACTGGTTCGAGACCTTCTTCGAGCCTTCCAACGGCAATATGTACTTCATGTCGCAGTACATCCAGAGCTACAAGGAAGACAACGTCAATTACGACCAGTTCTTCTTCGGCAACATTGTCGTCAACGGGCATATCGTCGTCGACGGGCAGCTCATCAAGAACGGGGAATATATCATCCCGGAAGAAAATCTTGACATCGCCGCCGCCCAGATGACCGATCTGGAAAACCGGCTGGCCACCGTGAACGGCTGCGCCGTCACGGCTTATATGACCGACACCGATCAGGTCGGATACGACACCGAGTTCACCTCCATGCAGTACTTCGCCGACAACGGCGACGAGATCCTGAAATTCAACCTCAACGTGCCTCAGTTCCCGCTTACGATGGCGAAGACGGCCGACAGCGCCCCGCATGCGGCAGCCCGTGCCATCGCCCGGACCCCCGTTACGAAACAGGCGCTCCGGCACCACATACAGCTGCGTGACGTGGAGCGGAAAGATGCCCGCAAGACGCAGCACGCGGTAGCGAGAATGGCAGCCGGAACGGTGAAATAGATTTCAGGGAATCCTGCCGTTCAGGAAACACTCGAGGGTGTTCTCCATCAGACAGGCGATCGTCATCGGGCCTACACCCCCCGGAACGGGTGTAATGAAGGAAGCTTTGGGAGCGACAGAGTCGAAATCGACGTCGCCGCAAAGCTTCCCTTCTTTGTCCCTGTTGACGCCGACGTCGAGCACGACGACGCCGTCGGAGACCATGTCGCCGGTGACTGTCTTCGGCCGGCCCGTAGCGACGACCAGGATATCTGCCCGACGCGTCTGTTCAGCAAGATCGGCCGTGCGGGTGTGACAGACCGTCACGGTGGCATTGGCATCCAGCAGCAGTTTCGCCACCGGCAGGCCGACGATGTTGCTCCGGCCGATGACGACGGCATGTTTCCCGCAGGGATCGATTCCGGCCGAAGCAAGCAGCTTCATCATCCCCTTGGGCGTACAGGGCACGATGCAGGGCAATCTCTGCCAGAGTGCAGCCACATTGAGGGGATGGAAACCGTCCACGTCCTTCCCGACCGCAATGGTACGGATGACCGTAGCGGAATCGATATGCCGGGGAAGAGGCAGCTGGACCAGGATGCCGTCGACGCTCTCATCCTCATTGAGCGACCGGATCCGTGCCAGAAGGGCCTCTTCCGTCGTTTCGGCAGGCAGGACGACCGTCGTAGACCGGAAGCCCGCCGCTTCGAAGGCCAGCCCTTTATTACGGACATAAACCTGGCTGGCAGGGTCCTCCCCCACCAGGATGACGACAAGATGCGGAACCCTTCCGAACCGCTCCGGAAGGGTCTTGATTTGTTCCGCGATATCAGCTTTGAGTGCGGCCGCAACGGCCTTTCCGTCCAGAATCATTCGGGAATAATAATTTTGTATGTCTTCTTGGAAGCGTTGGTAAGCTTGGGCGCGATCAGCCATAGGTTCGCCGCGCGGAGACGGGCGTAGGTCGTCCCGTGCTCCAGGGCGAAATCCACCAGCGAAGGGATGCCGTCACTGACCGTCACCACCTCACGGGGAGCCTTGTACTGGTATTTCTCTTCTTCCGGAATGTCGTAGCCGAACCAGTCCGGATGCTCGAAGAACATCTTGGCCGCCAGGAGACGGAACATATACCGGGAAGTCTCCTCCGTCAGCCAGAGATCGAGTGCGGAATTCTGTTTCTGCTCCGTGACCGCCCTGCCGATGCCTCCGACGCCGGCGTTGTAGCTGGCAGCGGCAGTCATCCAGTCGCCGAAGCGGCGGTAGGAGCCCTTGAGATATTTGCAGGCGGCAATTGTCTCTTTCTCGATATTATACCGCTCGTCCACTTCCTGAGACACTTCCAGCCCGTATGTGGCGGCGGCGGATTTCATGAATTGCCAGAGGCCGACCGCCCCCGAGCGGGAAACGGCCTTCGGATCGAGGTTGCTCTCGATAACCATCAGGTACTTGAGATCGTTATGAAGTCCCTGTGCCTCCATGATCGGCTCCACCATGGCAAAAATCCGCGGTGCACGCTTCAGCATCAGGATGGAGGTGCTGTGCATATAAGTGAAAGCGAGGAGTTCGCGGTCGAGCCGCTCGCGGAAATCATCGCGGTCGAGCCGTACGGTGTCGCCGCCGAACACGGCAAAGTCGGGGACCGATGGCGCCCGCGGATGGCGGAGGGAATCGATGGACGGGGGTGTGGGGCTCTCCTCAGACTTCCGCTCCTGCGCATTGATGCACGAGGTGGCGGCAACGGTCAGCACAAGCGCAAGCAGCAATCTCTTCATCATCTACAGAAGTTTGTCGGCGGAGTCCGTCTTGTCGGACGCCTTGAAGGTAAATCCGTTCTTATGATAAGTCCAGGTGTAAAGGGCACCTGTCTTCTTGTTCTTGATCGTAAGGGTCTGGCGGAATACGCGGATCTCGTTGACATTCCCCTTCAGGGCGCCGATCTCTCCGATGGAATTCCATTTGCCGTCCTTGTACTGGAGGATGAATGCGATGATGCCGTTTCCGGAAGCATCCCGCACCGCAATCACGAGTTCGTGGAGGGAATCGCCCGTGAAATCATGGACGCCTACGACGAAGTCGCCCTTCAGTTTGGGCAGGCTGTAACCATATGCCGCCGGAACCTGCAGGCCATCCTGATAGAGGATCACCTTCGGATTGTTACCTTTGGCTACGGAAACTGTCTCGTCCTCGACCTCGACCTTGAAGGCGCTGCTCTTGATGGAGAATCCGAGCCCGCCGGCGTCACCGACGATATAATTGTCGAGCCCGATGACGAAGGTCTTGGAGTCGATATCCGAACTGGAGCGTACCTGCGCGAAGCAGGCTCCGCCGAGCAGGAGCGATAAAGCGAGTATGACAAATTTCTTCATAACAAGATATATTATATTGTCCATCTGACAAATATACACAAATTATTCCGAACTGCGAAAGGAGAACTCGCAACCGCAATAATTCTGATTATAGAACTGCTGCTCGCAGATGATCTCGCTGCGGCGCTGCTGCAGGCCGCCCTTGCGCCAGTTCCGGCCCCACCAGCTGACACCGGGGAAGAGCGAGCAGGCCCACTCCCCCGCTTCATCCACCTGAGAGAGATCCTTCCAGCGGGAGGAAGCCAGCGTGGTCGTCAGGACGTCGAAACCATGCTCCGACGCATATTTCGCGGCCCTCTCGAGGCGGAACCGGAAACATTCCAGGCATCGTCTGCCGCGTTCCGGCTCCCCTTCCCATCCCTGTACCGCACACCGCCAGGTCGCATGATCGTACCCGTCATTGACGATTTCCAGCCCGAGCAAACGGGCGTAGCGGAGGATTTCGCCATAGCGCTTATCGTACTCCGCAGAAGGGACTATATTGGAATTGGAGAAGAACACCACCGGACGTACGCCATGCTGCACGAGGTACTCCAGAATCGCCCCCGAGCAAGGCGCGCAGCAACTGTGCACCAGAATCTTTCCTGAAGGGATTTGTTCCATAGCTGCAAAGATACCACTTTTTCCGCTCACAGCCTCGTTGCAGGCAATTTTTGTATCCCGGGAGATCAGTGGACGGTGATCTCGTCGATAAAGATAAAGGACGGGTTTCCGGCGCCGGGATGCCAGGCGGGAATCGGACCGGGATTGAGCGCCTTGACGCGGACATAGCGTGCCCGGAGCGAAACAGGGCATTCGCAGTTCCAGATCCGGACGGTCATATCCTCCATTTTCACCGGAGCGGCCGCGGAGGCCGCTCCGGTGAATTGTATTCCATCGTCAGAGACCTCGAAAATAACCCGGGAGGGCATCCAGATCCATGAGCGGGCATCCTGGCAGAAGCCGGCGCCCACGAGGCGGATGTCACGGACCTCCCGGAGGTCGATGACCGCCTCGAAATCCACGCCCTGATAGCCCTGCCAGCCGCCGGTGCGCCAGTTGAGGCCGCCGCGGCGGTCGTCGATAAGCGCCTCGGGTCCTCCGGCCGTATAGGAACGGCTGACACGGGAGCGGATGTCGATGTCCCTGTCGGTATGGATTTTATAGACCTTGCACAAGGTCGTGGCGCTCACGCCCGCATCCGTTCTCAAAAACGCCCTCAGATTGCTGGTTTCCCGCACGGTGAAAGGGCCGGTATAAGGCATAAACATTCCCCCGTTCCGGCTATACAGCAGGATTCCTTCCGGGGCTTCGATACTGACCCGGAGGGAATCGGCGAAGATGTCATTCTCCATCCGGAAAACAGGGCTCACGGGCAGGCGATGAGCGGTGGGTCCCGGGGTTCCGATCTGTCCCGGACAGACGGGGTAGAGCCCCAGCGAACTAAGCACATACCAGGCGGACATCTGGCCGCAGTCATCGTTGCCGCAAAGCCCGTCGGGAGCGGATGTATAAAGTGTTTCCAGGATCTGCCCGACTCTCGCGGCCGCCTTTTCGGGCTTGCCGACGGCATTGTACAGGTACGGAATATGATGGCTGGGCTCGTTGCCATGCGCGTACTGCCCGATGCAACCCGTAATGTCGGCCTGGGTGCGGCCCGTGTTACCTTCGGGGCCCTCGAACAGCGCGTCCAGTTTCCGCTCGAAAGCCTCCGGCCCGCCCATCGCCTGAATGAGCCCTTCGATATCGTGCGGCACGAAGAAACTGTACTGCCAGGCATTCGCCTCGGTATAGTTGTTATTGACCTCGCGAGGGTCGAACGGCGTATACCAGCGTCCGTTGAGCCGGGCCCGCATAAAGCCCGTTTCCGCGTCAAAGACATTCCGCCAGGCCTCACTGCAGCGCATATAGTATTGATGCTCAAGCGTCTTCCCGAGATACTTTGCGACCTGCGCCACGCACCAGTCGTCGTAGGCGAATTCCAGGGTCTTGGAGACGCTCTCGTGCTCGTCGTCCGCCAGGACAAGACCATTCCGGCGTAAGCTCTCCATCCCGTGCTCGGGTCTCGGAGAGGAGGCTTTCATCTCCTCGTAGGCCTTTTCCACATCGAAGCCGGTAATGCCGCGCGCGATGGCATCGGCGATAACGGGCACGCTGTTGTAGCCGATCATGCAGTCGGTCTCATACCCCGAAAGCTCCCAGACCGGGAGTTTACCGTTCTCTTCGTAGATGGAGATCATCGTCTTGATGAAATCCACCGTCCGCTCCGGCTCAATCATACAGAGCAGCGGATGCTCGCCCCGGAACGTATCCCAGGTGGAGAATACGGTATAGCGGTCCCAGCCGTCCGTGCGATGGATTTCCCCGTCCATTCCGCGATAGCGGCCGTCAGCGTCACTGTAGAGGGAAGGATGAATGCCGGTATGGTAAAGGGCCGTGTAGAACCGGCGCCGGTGTTCTTTGTCCTTGTACGGGCATTTGAGCTTGCCGAGATATTGGTTCCAGGCCTTTTCCGTCCCCTTACGGACAGCCTGGAAAGACGCCGGATAGTCCGCGTAGAGATTGGCTTTGGCCGCCTCTTCGGACACGCTGGAAATGGCTGCCCGGACGGTTATCACGCGGTCCCGGAAGGTAAAAACGGCCTTGCCGCCATCCTGGACGGCCTCTCCCTGCGAGGAGAATTCCATATAGAAATAGACGGTCTGCCGGCGGGCCCAGCTGGATGATACCCGCTTGCCGCTGCACCAGTCCGGACCGGCATGCAGGATGCCTTCGTCCAGATGGTCCCGATGCTGCAGGTTGACCGTGAGCCGGGGCGATACGCCGGCGTCGAAGGTATATTCGTGCACGCCGCAGCGCCGCCCGGCCGTCAGCCGCACCAGCGCCCGGGCATCGTCCAGGTAGACTTCGTAGTATCCCGGTGAGGCCTTTTCCTTCGCGTGCGAGAAATGCGACGGCCCTTCGCCCGGCATGACGAGGATATCGCACCAGTCGTCACAGCCCGTCCCGCTGAGATGCGTATGGCTGAAGCCGTAAATGACGCTGTCGCTGTAATGATATCCGCTGCAGCCGTCCCAGTCGCCCGCCTTTGGCCGGGTATCCGGGCTCAGCTGAACCATTCCAAAAGGATATACCGCTCCGGGAAATGTATGCCCGTGCGCATCCGTCCCGACCATCGGGTCGGCCAGTCGCAGCAGCGACGCGAGTAATACAAACAGTACTGTCATACTGCAAATGTACAAAAAAACTCGCTTCCAGGCGAGCCTCTTCCAACCATTACGAGTATTTTCGGGGAATCCGGAGCAGGATGCTCAGGCAGGCGAAGGCACCGAGAAGATAGGGATAATACAGATATTCCATCAGCGAAACGGCCGAAACGCCGGCCAGGCCGCTGGTCATCAGGAGCTGGGCGCCATACGGAATGATCCCCTGGACAAAGCAGGAGAAAGTATCGAGAAGGCTCGCCGTCTTCCGCGGGTCGAGCTTATAACGCGCCGTGATGTCCCTGGCAATGTCGCCGGAGGTGATGATGGCGATGGTATTGTTGGCCGTGCAGAGATTGGCCAGCGAAACGATGCCGGCAATGGAGAATTCCGCACCCCTCTTCCCTTTGATCCGCTGGCTGAGCGCATGGATGATGAAGTCGAATCCGCCGCCGAGACGGATCAGTTCCATCATTCCGCCGGCAAGGAGCGTGACGATAATCAGTTCGGCCATTCCGCCGATGCCGATACCGGCTGATTCCATCCAGCCGACCCAGCTGTAACTGCCATAGGCAAAGCCGATTACGGCATTTGCCACGATGCCGGACAGCAATACCACGGCGACGTGAATCCCGCACAACGCGAGAATGATTACCAGCAGATAAGGAATCAACTTGAATACATCCACATCGCCCGCAACAGGAACGACACCCGCCGAGAACCCATGCACGGTATAAATAACCGCTGCGATCAGGGCGGCAGGAGCGACCAGCCAGATATTGGCGCGGAACTTATCCCGCATCGAGACGCCTTGCGTCCGTGTAGCGGCGATGGTCGTGTCGGAGATAAAGGAAAGATTATCTCCGAAGAATGCGCCTCCCACGACCAGGGCGGCGTAGAACGGGACGCTGCCGCCGGTTTCCATGGCGATGCCCACGGCAATCGGGACAAGGGCCACGACCGTCCCCACACTCGTTCCGATGGCCATCGATATGAAGCAGGCCGCAAGGAACAGGCCCGTAAACAGGAATTTACCGGGAAGCAGCCGGAGCGTCAGGTTGACGGTGGCGTCGATGGCGCCGATATCCTTCGCTGTCTGGGCAAACGCCCCTGCCAGGACAAAAATCCAGATCATCAGCAGCACGTTCGGATGACCGGCACCCCTGGAAAAAGCCGCCAGCCTGCCGGCGAGCCCGCCTTCGACCCGGGTGATGAAAAAAGCATAGACAGATGCGATCAGGAAAGCCGTCGCCAGTGGAACCCTATAGAAGTCCTTTGCGACCAGCGACGAGACCAGGTATACCACCAGGAAAACCAGCAGCGGACTCAGTGCCAGGAGGCCTTTCCAGGTGTCGCGTCTTGTCATTCGACAGAATTAATATCGATCAGGTTATTGAGGAGCGCATACACCGTAAGGCCGGCGACGGTCTTGATGCCGGTCTTGCGGGTGATGTTCTTCCGGTGGGTAATGACTGTATATATCGAGATATTGTACAGGTCGGCGATTTCTTTGTTGAGCATTCCCTTCGCCACACAGATAAGGATATCCTTCTCACGGGCGGAGAGTTCCTCCCCTTCCGACCGGCTCACATCACGGGCCGACTCCAGGGCAGCGCGGATCTTGAAGATGATATTGGAAGGCGTCTCGTACAGGTCGACGACGGCGTCATACTGCCGGAGTGAGTCCTCCCCCTGCAGGGATGTCAGCAGCGCCACGACGGGAATGTCGGTATACTCGGCAATCAGGTTCCGTGCATGCCGCCGGGCCTCCACGTCAAACACCGACGGATCCACCAGAAGGATGTCGGCATCAAAGCTCCGGATCCGCGAGAGCGCACCGCAGGAGAGGTCCTGAAGGTTACCCGTAACGGTGAATTCTCCCTGATCGGAGAATATCTGTTCGAGTCCCTTTGCGACGATGGCGGACGGAACGATCAGCAATATGCTCTTCTTACCGGTTCTCACGCTCCATCCTCCTGATCATCGGCACGAGGATGTGGTCCTCGATCGCCGTGTGTTTGCGCAGATCGTCCGACAAGTAGAGCAGCTGCTTGAGCAGTGCGATGGATTCTACCGGGTCGCAGCCGGCGGGAAGATATTTGGTGACGATATTCTTGAGGTCATCGATCTTCTCGACGATATCCGTATGGTCCTCCTCCTCCACGCGGACGGCCTCCGGGCGCTCCCCGGCAAGCAGGGCTTCCGCATAAGGGAAAACCTTCTCTTCCTCGTAACGGAAATGCGTGAACATTTCGTCACGGTAGGTCGTATAGAAGGAGAGAATGACCCGGCGGGTCTTTTCGTCGCAGGGCTCCAGGACCGAATGAATGGTCGCTTCGAGACCGCCGAGCGCCACATCGACATAATAACGGTGCGAAATCCGGAGGTAGGAGATGATATCCGATATTTGCACCTTCGAGAGGACGTCCGGGGAAGGGACATACCCGTCGTATGTGTAAATATTGCTGACGAGATCGATCAGATCCGAGAGTTTTGTTTCTTTGCCAACCTTCATAGGCGGTAAAGATAATAATTTTTCAGGCATAAGCGTGCATCCCTCCCAAAATAAAGTTTACGCCGAACCACGTCATCAGGACCGAAAGGAAGGCGAGAAGCGTGTACAGATGGAAGAAACGCGGATTGCGGAATGCCTTCAGCGAACCGCCGTGTAGGGCTGCCGCATAGATCAGCAGCGTGATGAGCGCCCAGGTCTCCTTAGGGTCCCAGGCCCAGTAGGTGCCCCAGGAAATATTGGCCCAGACCGCTCCGATGAAGATGCCGAATGTCACCAGGAAGACGGCGGGATACAGGATGACCAGGCTCAGGTCACGCAACCGCTCCGCCCCCTTCCGTACGCAAAGGCCCATGATTCCGTTCAGGGCGGCAAGGGCGAAGAGCGTATAACTCAGCATCATGCTCACGACATGAATCGACAGGAGCGGGGACTTCAGGACCGGCATCAGGTGGGAAATGCCCGGATCGGCACTCGACCGGGATGCCATCAGCATCGTAAACCCGGCGACCAGACACCCCAGCGGAATCAAGAGGGGCAGCCGTTTCCAAAGCAGCAGGACAAAAAGGGAGGCCAGCCACGCCATCAGCATCATCACACAGTAACTTCCCGCAAACGGGGCGTGGCCGGACACCCCCCAGCGAAGTCCCAGCACCATCGTTAAATAAACCAACAGCAGCGCAATCAGAATAACCGCACCAACCTGCAGCTTCCGGGACAAATTCCTGCCGCGCGAGAGCGCAATCCCTGTCAGCACAAACAGGACAAGCCCCAGGGTAAGGGATGCCATGAAAGGAATCTTCGGCCGTGCCAGCCGGTTATAGAGTTTCTCCGCACGGAACTTTGCCGGCGAAGGCAGGACCTCCCCGGCCGTCTTCTCCTGATAAGCGCGGATCTTTCCGACAAGGAGCTTTACTTCGGCCCGGTCTTCCTTCTGGACGGCCTCCTCCACCAGATCGAGCGACTTGCGGATAAAACTCCAGTGTTCGAAGTCATCCATCACCTGCGCAGGCAGTTCATCGCCGGAAGCATACCAGTTCACCGTTCCGGTGGTATCCCGTACCGGGAAAATTTTCAAATTTTTGATTTCAGGATCCCACTGCCGGAAGGGAAGCGGGGCGATCCGGTGATGGGAATAGACATACAGGTCACTGAAGCCTGCATCCGCCTTCCCCCCTGCCCGGAGTTCGCCTCCCGGAAGCAGGAACAGCATTGCCGCAACAAGCGGAGCACTCAGGCGGGACAGGGCGGCACGGAACCCGCTCCGTTTCTCGAAGAAAAACCCGATCATCGACAGCAGGAGCAGCAGGTAGCCGGCATAGGTAATGCCCACCCCCGCCGGATCGTGGTTGACTGCCAGGACGGACGTCCCCTTTTCGAGGTCATAATCCGCCTGATAGAAGCGATATCCCTGCTTTTTGAGGATCTTGTTCATCGAAATGGTATACGTTTCTTCCGTTTCATTACCGGGGATCTTTACCACCGAAATATAATCCGACGGCATTTTGCTGCCCGAATAGGTCTCTACGGTAAACGACTCCAGCTCAAGCTGGAATGGCAGGGTGCGGACGCTGCCGTCTTCCCGCTCATAGGCAGAGACGGGCTCTCCGGGAAGCAGCGTCACCTCGCCTGCGTCTCCGAAGAGGAAGGTTACGAGCGCCCCGGCCAGGATGATGACAAAACTCAGGTGCAGCGTCATCGTCGGGAGCCTCCTGTGAACCTTCCGGGCGACCAGATACAGCACGCCTGTGACAGCCGCCACCGCCCAGAAAGCGATGAAGAGCGGATTGTGATAGACCCATTTGAACGCGGCTTCCGTTCCGTGAAGCCGTTCAACGACCGTGGCGGCTGTCATCGCGAGGATGACGGCCGCCAGGGATCCATAAGATAAATAACGGAATAACTTCTGTTTCATTTAGATAGAATCGATGAACCGCACCACGGCGTCGCGGTCCGCTTTGGATAGATGATAGAACTTCTCGGCGGAGGAATAGGCGTCGCTCTTCTTCGAGTACGCATGCCACATGATGGCTTCCACCACATTCCGGGCACGGCAGTCATGCAGACGGTCCGACGTCCCGGTATGCATCGCGCTGAGCCCCCTGCCCCAAAGCGGCGTCGTACGGCACCAGGTACCGTGGATGTCGTTTTTCATCCACAGCCGGTGCTGGATGAAGTCAGTGTAGGGCCAGATGGTCTGGTTGGCGTAGCGCGGCAGTTTCTTCTTGCCGTTGAGCGCAGGCGACCAGTAATTGTCCTCCCGGGTCTTCCAGGACGGACGGTGGCAGGACGCGCAGCCCATTTCCATAAAGAGCTTCTTTCCCTGCTGGACCTCCGGGTCCTGCAGGTTGCGGGCGCGCGGGATAGCAAGGCCCCGGTGCCACACCATGAAGGTATAGAACTGGTCTTCGGTCATCTCAGGCTCGAAATTATGGTAGGCATTGTTGAACTGGTTGGTCGTCGGCTTCAGCAGTTCGTAGACCGCCTCGGCGATTTCCGCATCGGTCACGGTGCCGTTTTTGTCGACATCGACATAGTACGGAGAATTCACGCCCTCGGCACGGACGGCGGCGATTACTTCCGCATTCTCCGACATGGCCTTGGCCCAAGGCTCGGTGGTGTAGAGGAACGGACGGTCCGGACGGGACACGTTGGTGATGTTCCAGATGGCGTTGGCACCGGCGCCGTCCTGCAGCGTTCCGCGGGTCATGGCATAGGTGAATTTCTTCAGCAGTTTGCCGTCACGGTATGTATCACGCGGGATGAAATGGCCGTCGGCATCATAGCCGTCGCCGCAGAAAACGCCCTCTTGTCCATAGATGGGAACCGTACCGGAAGCCCAGTTATGATAATAGGCACTGGCGGCGAATTCATTGGCTCCCTTATCCCAGAAAGCGGGATTGAGCTCCACGTATGGCGCTTCGGCACGGTACTGCTCCTTGATATCCTCCTGGTCGACGGCATCGAGCAGGCCGGTACCGATCACCCCGATGGTGCTCTCCAGGCGGAATCCGACGCCGGCGCTCCCTGCAGGAATCTCATCATACGGCGTCGGCGTTGTATTGAATGCCTCTTTGGGAATATTCAGCGTAGGATACTGGAGATGATACTCTTCTCCATCGGCGAAATGCGTAGGCAGGCCGCTCTCCATCGTGGCAATCTCCGACCAGCTCAGCTGAATCTTCGTCTCGTCAATCGGAGGGAGGAACGGGGCCTGGGCCATTGTCTGCGGCATTCCCGTTACATGGCGGACATAAGGGCCGTCATTCTCGTTCCCGGCATTGGCATAATACACCACCAGCAGGTAGCCGTTCCCGTTGGCCCTGTTGCCGTTGGCGATATAATTCTGCTGCCACTGGCCATGCCCGTAATTGGGATGGCAGTCGAGGCATGATTTGCGGACCGAAGCGGGGCCGAGCCCGTTGAAGGGCTTCTGGAACTCGCTGTAGGTACGCTCGAAGAAATGCTCGCCCATGTTGAACTTGACGGTGAGGCCCTGTTCATCGACGGCAGGGGTTTCATCCTCATAGCAGCCTTCCGACACGTTGAGCGTCGTTCCGAGCCGCCCACCGGCATACCATTCTTCCGCCGTAAAGTTTCCGACCGCCTTCCCGACATATTTGGCGTCGGATTCAAGGGTCTTCGGAAGATTCCCGGAGGGATTGCAGGCCAGCACAAGGGCGAAGGCAGGGAATAGGATCAAATGTTTTTTCATAATGATTTCGTTTTAGCGCTCCAGGACCCAGGAGGCAGCTTTATTCAACTCTTCGTCCAGCGCATTGATGGCATCGATGGCGGTATCGACCTTCTTGTCGTTCAGGTTGTCGACGAAGGCCCCCAGCGCGATGCAGTCATCCAGCGAGGAAACGGCGGCCTCGAGCCGGGACTTCAGCGGCTTCACATCATAGCCGAACGTATCGAGGAAGCTGAAGATGGAATTCTTCAAGGGAGCATCCGCGCCGTTCTTCCCATATAGGGAATACTGGATCGAAAGGATGTTGTCCTTGAAGTCATGGAAGGAACGCTTCGAATAAGGCGACTCGATGTAGTTGACCGGCGCGTTGACGTCGTTGGGATCGGCCGGCGCGGCGTTGTGGGCCGTGGCCAGCTTGGTATTGGCCACTTCGTTGCAGATATTGGAGCATCCGGCCACCAGGATGGCATTCACGGCCGTCGTCCAGGCCTTGTACGTACTGCCCAGCGTCGCCGTGGCCATCAGATTCTCGCCGAAAGTCATGTCATTGCCATCCATGGCCGTCGGCAGTTCAAGGACATCCTCGACATATGCGCGGCGGGTCTTGACCTCCTCATCATACGCGAAGGCATAGTCTTCCGGATCCCAGGCAGCCTGCAGCTCGAAGCAGTATCCCATCAGGTCCTCGGCGACGGCAGCGGCGAAAATCAGTTCGCTGAGCCCGCTCACGCTGTATCCGGCAATCTGGTCGACAGAGATGGCTGAGAACTCGGATGCCTTGCGGACGGCACCGTTACGGAACAGGATGAATTCGATGCCGTGGAAGCCGAGGGCATCCTGCCCGACCAGGCCGATGGCACCGCTGCCGTCCTCATCGAGGTCGGAGACCACACTTGCATTCACGAGATTCTTGGCAAGGGCCTTCTTGTCGAGCGGCCAGGAGTCGATATGCGGATCGATCTTATAAGCCGAAGCGGCACCATAGAGGAATGCCTCACTCTTCTCCCACCATTCGCGGGCTCCGAAGAATGTCTCTTTCAGAGTCTCCATGTCAGCATCCCTCAATGTGCCGGCCTTGGCTTTGGCTTTTGCATCCTGCAGTCCTTCATGCAGATTTTCCGTTTCATCGGCAAGTTTACCGTAAATGTCATAAATCACGCCCGGGACATATTGCTCCACGGCAGCTTTCATCGCTGCATCTTCCTTTGACAAATCGGCAGGGTTCTTGCCTCCCCCTCCATTACACGCACACAGTGCCGCCGCGATGGCGACGACTGCAATCAGGTTGATTCTCTTTCTCATACTCTTTTTTATTCAATTTTCGCAAGTCACAACTTGCTGTTTTTCAATTAATTATTATCAATACGCCAATATCGTGCAGTTGCTCACGCGCTTTTATTTGTTTACAGTTTTTTATTTTCTGTTAAAAAAAGCCATGTAGGCGATGCCGAGACTGACGGAAGGCTCGGGATTGAAGTCCCTGCGCAGGAAACGGTGCGCATACTCGGCCTTGACGGCAATCTGCGGAATCGGGAAATAATTGATGCCCGCCACGACCCGGTGCCGGGACGTAAAGTCAAACCCGCCGGCATCCCCCGCAGCGGGAATATAACTGTCGTAATATTCATACCTGCCGAACAGATAGAACGCCTGCGTGACGCGTAAGCGGGGGATGAAATGGAATAGATCCAGTCCCGCCTCGCAGCCGGCAGCGGCAGCCGCCGTCGCGACCGGCGCGCTTGAATAAGGACTGTCTCCCCCGCTCCGCCGGGCCTTGAGCTTGGAGACCGTAGCGGCATCGGACAGGTGACCATAATCGGCATTGG
>JAEEGL011157678.1_pt1 | contig 15633 bp, 12 predicted proteins | sample 9134231 | NCBI WGS metagenome assembly JAEEGL01 (sample SAMN16246548, study PRJNA631951) | gut metagenome | biome: gut microbiome; feature: rumen; material: fiber-attached | host: Bos | place: Iran: Karaj | collected 2018-10
ATTTGACTTCCTTCAGCATCCGGAACTTACTTTTGCCCGACCCGACATGGAGACTTTCCGCTGTCTCGCCCTTGCTTACGAGGCTGTAGGACGCGGCGGCAACATGCCGTGCGTTATGAATGCGGCCAACGAGGTGGCTGTCGATAGATTCATCCAAGGTAAACTGCCATTCCTCGGGATGGCCGATTTCGTGGATAACGCAATGAAAAAGTCCTCGTTCATTCCAAATCCCTCTCTCGCCGAATTGATGGAGTGCGACAGAGAGACAAGAGAAATGTGCAATAATTTTTAGTCATATAATTAAAGATTAATAAAATAAAAAAACAAACCATTTTTTAATGAAGATAATAGCCCTACTTTTAAGTCTCTCTCTATTGGTGTTCACCCATGAACTCGGCCATTTCTTCTTCGCGCGCCTTTTCAAGACCCGTGTTCGTCGATTCTACCTTTTCTTTAACTGGAAGTTCTCCATACTTAAAGCAAAGAAATTCAATGGTAAATGGCACTTCCTTTTCTTCAACGACAAGACTCCTGACGAGTGGGACGAGAAGAACTTGGCACCGGAAGACCAAGGCAACACCTTGTGGGGTATAGGTTGGATACCGCTGGGCGGATACTGCGACATCGCGGGAATGATAGACGAGACCAAGAAAGCCGACGACCTTGAGAGTGAACCCCAGCCATGGGAGTACCGCTCAAAGAAACCTTGGCAGCGGCTTTTCATTATCAGTGGCGGCGTTTTGGTCAATTTCCTCTCGGCTCTGCTTCTCTATACCTGCATCTTCTCTCACTGGGGCAAAGACGATTTGCCGCTGCAAAACGCCAAGATGGGTTACGACTATCATGAACTTTTGCTCGATGAGGGCTTCCAGAACGGTGACATTATTTATGCCATTGACGGTGAAAGGATGTACGATATTGTCAAAGCTCAGCACAAAATATTGCTCGACAAGCCGAGTATTGTCTCTGTACACAGACCGACAACAGTTTTCGACACCCTTTATGAGGGGAACGCTGAGGCTGGAGAGCCGGTGGTTATGACTGTCGTTGAGCGCGACACAATGCTTTCGGTCGACATAGCCATGAGTTATGACCTGCTGACAAGGATAGACCCTCGCGACACTAACCGTTTGTTTTCCGTGAGAGCGCCTTTTGTGGTCAAAAACTTCACTCCAGGCTCTCGTGCCAAGCGCGCCGGCATGCTTGTGGGCGACAGCGTTGTCAGCGTTGACGGCGTGCATATGTCATGTTTCACCGAGATAGTAAGAACATTTGGCGAGCACAAAGATGACACCGTGACGTTAGGATTCTATCGTGAGGGTGAGCTTATGTCGCTCGATGTGCATATCGACAAAAACGGTAAAGTGGGCGTGTATAACGAAGACCCTATCAGCCTCTTCGAGAGTGTGCACACAGACTACACGTTCTGGGAGGCGATTCCCGCAGGCATCTCCCATGGATGGGAGCAGATGACGACATATATCAGCTCGCTGCGAATCCTCTTTACCAAAGACGGCTTCAAGGGTCTTGGCGGCTTTGGCACACTTGGCGGCCTGTTTCCCTCTAAATGGAACTGGCAGGCGTTCTGGACCATCACGGCGTTCCTGGCGTTGATTCTTGCTTTTATGAATATTATCCCTATTCCGGGGCTTGACGGCGGACATATACTCTTCACCCTGTGGGAGATAATAACCCGCCGCAAACCCAGCGAGAAGTTCCTCGAAGTCGCCCAGACAATAGGTATGGTATTCCTTATAGCGCTGCTCATCGTAGCCAACGGCAACGATATATTGAGATTGTTCAAATAAATACGCTGTGAAACGTTTAGACCGCCTTGTCATAAAATCATTTGTGGGCCCATTGGTGCTTACCTTTGCGGTGGCGGTCTTCGTTTTGTTGATGCAGTTCATCTGGAAATATGTTGACGATATTGCCGGCAAAGGTCTCTCTGTAGGCATTATCGCCGAATTGCTTCTCGACGCCTCAGCCACATTCGTGCCTATGGCTATGCCCATAGCGGTGCTCTTTGCGTCGATAATGACTATGGGCAACATGGGCGAGCACTACGAGCTGGTGGCTGTAAAAAGTGGCGGTATCCCTCTTTGGAGAGCTATGGTGCCGATGTTTGTCATAGTGATGGCTATGACCGTTGTTGCCTATCTTTTCGCCGACTATGTGATGCCGTCGGCGGTACTTAAATACCGCACAACCCTTTACGATATAACTCGTAAGAAACCAGCCCTTAACATCCGTCCAGGTGAGTATTATTCGGAGATAGACGGATTTGTAATACTCGTTAACGAGAAAGACCCCGACGGCAAGACCTTGCACGATATCACCATCTACGACACCCGCGCTAATGTCAGCCGTCCCGACGTGATAGTAGCGCGTGAGGGATATATGCAGACAACCCCCGACGAGCGCTACATGGTCTTTACCCTTATTGACGGGTGCTCGTATAGCGAGAATGCTGATAACGGGCGTGAGGATTCGTATCCTTTCACACGCATCTATTTCGATAAGGACGAGATGTCGTTCGACCTCTCCTCGTTTGCTTTCGACAAAAGCGATGAGAGTATCTTCCAGGGAGGTTACCAGATGATGAACACCTCTCAGCTCGACTCCAATATTGTGCGCCTCAAGGAACAGCGCTCCGATGCTATTGCAAGACAGTTTGAAAATATGCGTATAAATATCAGCGACGACACTATTGGCGATTCGGTGGTCGTTGCCGTGGCCCCAGTCCAGGTGTTGATAGACTCTCTCGATGTCATGCGTCAACGCCGTGTCTATAGCGACGCCCTTGCTAAAGCCGAACGTTGCCTAACCGATGCACGCACGCACACCAATGTTATTGTCTCCCAAAGCGAGTACATCAATCGCCATTACATTGAGTGGAATCGCAAATTCTCGCTCAGCATAGCCTGTATTGTGCTCTTTTTTGTCGGTGCTCCTTTCGGGTCGATAGTGCGCAAGGGCGGCCTCGGTTTGCCATTGGTGGCCTCGGTCATTTTCTTCGTGCTGTACTATGTCATAGGCATGATCGCCGAGAAAGCTGTGCGTGAGGGAGCCATAGGCAGTTGGGGGATGTGGATATCGACATTCGTCATGATTCCCGTCGGTATAATGCTGACTTATAAGGCCGTACAACGATAGTTTTCTAGTATTCTCCATTTTTTCTTCAACTTTTCTTTTGCCAAAGCAGAAAATATGAGTAAGTCCAGTGGACTTACGAGCCGAGACCCAAAAAGTTCCTCACTTTTTGGATTAGTAGAAGGGTTGCAAAAGATTTTTCTTCAACTTTTTCCTTCAACTTTTCTTTTGCCAAAGCAGAAAATATGAGTAAGTCCAGTGGTCTTACGAGCCGAGACCCAAAAAGTCCCCACTTTTTGGAATAGCCGAAGGGTTGCAAAAGTTTTTTCTTTTCCTTCAACTTTTCTTTTGCCAAAGCAAAAAATATGAGTAAGTCCAGTGGACTTGCGAGCCGAGACCCAAAAAGTCCCCACTTTTTGGATTAGTCGAAGGGATGCAAAAGCTTTTTTTCTTCAACTTTTCTTTTGCCAAAGCAAAAAAGAAAAGTTGCAAAAGAAAGTTGCTTTTCTTGGGTTCGTCGAAGCAATACCGCTGAGGAAATGGCTAAAAACGGCGGAGTCAGTGCTAAAGCGAGGAAACGCGCTTCGCTTGGACGACCTCGCTTCTTAACGCCCTGCCTCTCGCTGTTTTCTTAACGCCATTTCCTCAAAACTGCGTTCTCCGGAATACGGTGCTCCGAAATATCTTCAATACTTTTCTTAGCTACATTCCGGCTGTAAAAAAAATATACTGAGTCATATGTTGTGACATCCATCAAGTGCAGGGTTATAATGGCATGCTTTTCTTGTTTCGTTCTTCTCATACGAGTGGGTAAGGTTATTGTGTTAAAGTTATTGGGTGTTGTTCAATTAGAGAAAAAATCCTCGACTTCCATCAAGTGCTGGGTGGTAATTGAACCGGCCTTGAGGGAATGGCGTGAAGAAATTTTCGTCACGGAAGCGTTAAGAAAGCAATACTGTCTGAGCATACACCTTCTGCTGTTTATATATTTGGGAGTCAGTTAGATTTCTCTTCATTAGTTATTTTCTTAGACTGGCGTGCGAGTTTATTGCTTTTAGCTTCCGGACGGAAATTTTAGCCGATTCCCTCACAGCCGGCGTGCTTTTCTTGCTTCGTTCTTTTCGCACGAGCGAAAAGAATGAAGGGTAGCGAGTTAAAGCGTTACTGTGTTATCTAATATTATTTTTTTATCCGTAATCACTTGTTATTAGAAACCAAAAAATGGAAACCATTAGTATATTGAAAGTTTTCTTTTGTTTTTTAACGCATTGAAATATAATTTTTTGCGAACTAATTCGTTTTGTGTATAAAAATATTATAAAAAATATTTGGCTGAATACATATAAATGTCTTTATGTCAAATGTTTAATTATTTGTTTTAGATAATCTGCCAATGGAAGATTTTTTTGTATCAGGTATTCAACAAGTGGGAGTGGGGTGTGAGGACTTCAGCGCCTCATGGAAATGGTATATCGAGATGTTTCAAATGGATGTCCGTATCCTTGAGGACGACACTGTTGCCGAGCGCATGCTGCCATACACAGGCGGAAAAGCTCAGAAACGTCATGCGTGCATAGCCGTCAACCTGCAGGGTGGCGGTGGTTTCGAGATATGGCAATACAGTGAGCGTAAACCACAGCCGGTCGACTTCCAAATCCAGGTTGGCGACCTTGGCATTTTCGCCGCCAAGATCAAAAGCCGCGACGTGATGGCGTTCCACGACGAGTTGCTGTCAAAATATGACAAAGTGGGACCCGTCGGCACTATGCCCAACGGACAGCGCTGCTTCATAGTCGAGGACCCTTGGGGCAAGTGGTTCCAGGTGGTTGAGGACAAATACGTCTTTATCGAGCAGCATCGTCTTGGAGGCGGCATTGTAGGCGCAATGACCGGCTGTTCCGATATTGATCGCACAATACCGCTCTATCGTGATATCCTTGGCTACGACACAATAGTCTACGATGAGACAGGTGTGTTCGACGACCTGAGTTATATGGCTGGTGGCAACGGACGTTTCCGTCGTGTCCTTTTGTCGAGCGGCAAACAGCGTAAAGGCGCCTTTGTTCCCCTCTTTGGCGACAGCACCATCGAGTTGGTTCAGGCTCTCGACCGTACTCCTCGCAAGATATTTGAGGGACGTTATTGGGGTGACCCCGGATTTATCCAGATATGCTTCGATGTCACCAATATGCGCGCTCTTGAGAAACACTGTAACGCGTTGGGATTCCCCTTCACGGTCGACAGCTGCAAGGGCGACGAACATTTCGAGATGGGCGAGGCCAGTGGACATTTCACCTACATTGAGGATCCCGACGGAACGCTGATAGAACTCGTCGAGGCTCACAAACTTACCATTTTGAAACATCCCCATTTATATATCAACATGCTGACCCGCAACCGTGAGAAAGCATTCCCGAAGTTTTTCTTCAGATTGATGGGAATGAATAAAGTAAAAATATAACAATGAGCAATTTAGTCGATTATATCAAACTTGATGTCCGTGCCGACGAGGCTCTTAAGGCATGCATGAATTGCGGCATGTGTACCGCCGTGTGCCCCGCAGCCGAGTTTTACGACTACGACCCGCGGCAGATATGCGACACTGTACAGCGCGGCAACGAGACCGAGATAGAGAAGCTCCTCAAGAGCGAGACTATCTGGTACTGTGGTCAGTGCATGTCGTGCAAAACACGCTGTCCGCGAGGCAATGTACCTGGCGAGGTGATAAATGTTCTGCGCAAAGCGTCGCAGGAGCTGGGCTATTTCAACGAGAGCGAGAAGGGTCGCCAGCAGAAGCAACTCATGAACACTATCGGCAAGAACATACTCGACATAGGCTACTGTGTCCATCCCGACCGTGTCGATCCCGACTACCATCCCGAGCAAGGACCTATATGGGAATGGTATATCGAACATATTGAGGAGATTGCGCCAAAGTTGGGAGCCAACTATCATGGCGAGGGTGCGGGAGCGCTGCGCAACATCTCCGAGGACGACCTCAACGAGGTGCGCCGCATCTTTGAAGTTACGGGAGGCATGAGCTTTCGTCAAAAAGTGATAGATCAGATATGAAAAAATTCGGTTTCTCTATATCGCAGGGACGGCAGATCAACTTCGACGAGATGAAGAACGACAAGGTCGACAAGCTGCTTGAACTCGTCCCCTCCTACAAGTGGTGCATCGGCTGCGGAGGATGCACCGCCGCCTGCTCGGCGGCGGGATTCACCGACTACAACATTCGTCGCATCCACACCGCTTTTTTCCGGGCCCAGTACGACGGACTCGATGAGCAACTTGAACGCTGCATGCTTTGTGGCAAATGCCTCCTCGTATGTCCGCGCGGTGTCAACACCCGGTCGTTGATTATCAATATGCGTCGCATATTGGCCAATGTCGAGCCTAACACATTCAAAGGAAAGGAGGCTGCTCAATGAAAGGATCGTTCCTTACCTTTATGATTGTTTATTGGCTTGCCGCGGTGTCGCTGTTGGTATTCTCGTTCTTCAACAGCTACTTCTCGGTTTTTGTGATGCCTTTCATGATAGGCGTGGTGTTCCTTCTCTTCTTCTCCATCGTGAAGTATTGGAGATGGATGCACGGTTTCGACAAACTCCAGCGCGCCGTCATCCGCAAGAACATCTGGACATGGCGCTTCCTTCCCGCCATTTGGGAGGCTTTCCGCGAAGGCCTTCTTCATTGGCGCATCACCAAAAAGAATGCCCTCCTGGGTTATATGCACCGCAGCCTCGCCTTCGGATGGTTCCTTCTTATCGTTGTGGGCGCTGTCCAGGCCATGTTGGCGTTCCCCGACGGGCATCCTTTATGGATGGCTATATTCTTCAACTATTTTGAGCCTGAGGTCGACCTCTCGCATTTTGTACATGCGTCGTTCTTCGCCAACCTCATGGACGCCCTGCTCATCTATGTGCTCACCGGTCTGCTGCTTGCCATGCTCAAGAAGGTGTGGTCACGCCCCATGGGCATGAAACGCACCACGCGCCACACCCTCATGGACCGTGTCGCCAAGATGGCGTTGTGGGCCATCTTCCCTCTGCGTCTGCTTTCCGAGGGGGTTACCGCTTCCCTCTATGGCAATGGAGGATTTCTGATTGCCGGTGTCGGACGTTTCGTCGACAGCATCGGTCTTGCCGACCCTGCGTTCGAATACACCTGCTGGATGCTCTACAGCGTCGCTCTCGGCACCTTCTTCTCCCTCATGCCCTTCTCGCGCTACATGCATATCTTCACCGAGGTGTTCCTCATCTATTTCCGTCAACTCGGTCTTCGCGACAGCGACAAGAAGACAGGTTACACCATGTTCGAGCTCAGCGCCTGTTCGCGTTGCGGCATCTGTATCGACGGCTGTCCGATGAACCGCCAACTCGGCATTGTCAACATGCAGGGAGTCTACATGCTGCAGTCAGTCCGTAACCTCGAGTTGCAGAAAAATGCCGAGCCTCTTGCTGAGAACTGCCTCATGTGCGACCGCTGTGTGGCCGACTGCCCTGTGGCCCTCGACCTCTCCGTAATACGCCGTCAGGTCCGCATCAAAAACAAAACCGCCATCGACAGCAGGGGAGGCTATACCTATCTGCGCAACGTGCAGCCGTTCAATGCCATAGGACGTGTTGCCTACTTTGGTGGCTGCATGTCGCACCTAACCCCCGACATCACCAAGTCAATGGAGACCATTTTCAATGCCGTAGGTCAGAAATATTGGTATATGGATCGCGACGAGACCATATGCTGCGGACGTCCGCTCTTGCAGCAGGGATTCGAGAACAAAGCTTTCGAGTTGCGCCGCAAAAACACCGAGATGATTGTCAACAGCAAGGCGACAATGCTAATCACCTCATGCCCCATCTGTTACCAGTCGTTCAAGAAAGAGTACAACCTGCCCATACCTGTTCTCCATCATACCGAGTATATCAACATGCTCATCGAGAGCGGCCAGCTCACTGTGCGGCGCGACGACCGCCGTGTCACCTATCACGACCCTTGTGAGCTAGGACGCGGATGCGGCATCTACGAACAGCCACGCAATATCCTGCGTGCAACAACCACACTGCTGTCCACCAAGGAGGAGCGCGAGCACAGCCTCTGCTGCGGTTTCAACCTCGGCAACCCACTGCTCGATATCGAACAGCAGACCGCCATTCGCAACGCGGCGCGCGACAACCTACTGCAGCCGCACCCCGACGCCATAGCCACCGCCTGCCCCATGTGCAAGAAAGCTTTCCTGCGGTCGGAGAACATACCGGTTAAGGATATTGCCGAGATTGTTGCCGCCAACATTATCGACAGACCTGTGAAATCGTGACCCGTGAATGGTGAAACGTGAATCGTGAATGGTGAATCGTGAATGGTGAATCGTGAAATGTGATTTGAACGAGCCGTTAAACTTTTAAACCTTCAAACTTTCAAACTTTTATTCATATCAACGTATCAATAAACCACTGAAATAGAACGGGGCAGCCACGCACAGGGCCCCTCTACGCGAGCCTCAGGCTCTTGTACCAGTTAAACCTTTTAACTTTTAAACTTTTAAACCTATACTCATATCAACATTCAATTTATAAACATCCCATGTCCCGTTTTTGGAACCAATATCAAAAAGACATAGCCGACGACCATTATTTTTATGAGCGCAGCTGCATACGCCAGACCTTCTTTCCGGGTTCGGAAGCAGCTTTCCTGCGTATTCTGCGCGACGAACTCGGCAAAGACATCTGTGACAACCCCCACCAGCACACCTGTACAGGCATAGGCTATCACAGTGATGTGGTGCCGTTTGAGACCACCATGACTGTGGTTGCCCGCCTTTTCTCGCTCATGACTGAATGCGGTTACGAGAACTACGTTCCCTCGTGTGTCACCTCTTTCGGAGTTTTTTCCGAGGTTATAGAGAAATGGGAGCATAACCCCCAGTTGCTTGAGCAGGCGCGCCAGTATCTGTGGGAAGCCACCAAGCGCGAGTTCAAGATTCCCACCAATATTGCCCATCCGTCCGATGTCATCTATAAGTTCCGCTTTGACCTAAAGCCTCGCATGAAGTACCAGCTCATCAATCGCTTCACGGGCAAGCCCCTCAGGGTTGTCGAGCATATAGGATGCCACTATGCCAAGATATTCCCAGACCGGGGTGTTGGCAAAGCCGAGTTTCCTTACGTCCTCGCGGGCATGATTGAGGCGTGGGGCGGCCAGGTCATAGACTATCCCGAGCGCCGTCACTGCTGCGGTTTTGGTTTTCGCCAGTACCTCGTTCAGGAAAACCGCGGCTATTCTGTCGCCAACACCAAGAAAAAATTCCAGTCCATGGAACCCTACGAGCCCGACTTTATCCTCACCAACTGTCCGGGATGCAGCATGTTCCTTGACAAATGGCAGTACACCATTGCCGAGATGGAGCACAAGACCTACGACAAGGAGGGCTACGGAATACCCGTCCTCACCTATGAGGAGCTCACAGGACTCCTCCTAGGTTACGATCCTTGGCAGCTGGGACTGCAGCTCCATCAGGTTCAGTCGGAACCGTTGTTGAACAAAATAGGCATTGCGTACAACCCCGACGAGAAATACAAAGGCATATCCGGCCGTTTGCTACCACGTCCCGACCGTCCCGCATGCCTCCGCCAAGACTAACACCCTCATCCATTCAAACCTTTTAACCATTCAAACCGTTCATGAAAGTATCAATCATAGGAGCCGGTCCCGCCGGCATCGAAGCCGCCTCTGTTCTTGCGAAGCAGGGCATATCAGTCTCCATATATGAGAAAACCTCCTCGCCCCTTAGAAACATAGCCGACAAGGCCTACCTGTTCCCCAATTTCGCTGCGGCAACCGACATTGTCGAGTCAATGAACAAAAAGCTGCTTGCCCAGAACATAACACAATGTTTCGATACCGACATTGTTGGCATGTCGCGCGAGAATCATGGAGGCTGGAAGCTTATCGACGCCAAGGGTGAGAGCCATTACACCGACATTGTTCTTCTCGCCACGGGCTACACCCCCTTCGACGCCCATCGCAAGGAGGAACTGGGCTATGGCATCTACGGCGGTGTTGTCACCTCCCTCGATTTTGAGAAAATGATTCGTTACGACAAGGTTATCAATACCATGAACGAACCCCCGAAGCGAGTGGTGTTCCTCCAGTGTGTAGGCTCACGCGATGAGAAGACAGGCAATCACTACTGCTCCAAAGTGTGCTGCGTCACCGCTGTCAAGCAGGCCATCGAACTCAAAAAACGCATGCCCGATACCGAGGTCTACATTTTTTATATGGATCTCCGCATGTGGGGACAGCATTTTGAGGAACTTTACCGTTCCTCGCAGCAGGACTACGGTGTACGTTATGTCCGCGGACGCATCTCAGAAGCCGCCGGCACTTTCGACGGACGTGTGCAGATTAAAGCCGAGGACACACTGATGGGTCTGCCACTCAAGCTAACCACCGACCTGCTTGTGCTTATGGTGGGCATGGAGGCCTCCGAGGGCACCCGTTGCCTTGCCCAGGCTGCCGGCATATGTGGCGATTACGGCTTCGCGCAAACTATTGACCCGCACCTTGACGACAACAGTACGTCGCAATCCGGACTCTTTGTCTGTGGCTCGTGCAAGCGACCCATGTCCATCAACGACACAGTCAACGATGGCCGCTCCGCGGCGTTTGCAATAATGGATTTTATTGGTACGAAAAGTTGATGGATTAGCGTTCCATACCCCTCATACCCTCTGCACCTGTTCCACGCCATCGATGGCGCGCAGACGCTCTATCAGCTGGTCGAGGTCGCTGAGGTTATGAACGTATAGCATAATCAATCCACGTCCAACACCCTCTGAGGCTTCGAGGGTTATAGCTCTCATATTCAGGTTCATGTCGTCGCTAATGACACGGGTGAGCTCTTGTAGCAACCCCTTGCGGTCGATGGCGGTGATGGTTACGCCGGTAAGGAAGGCGATTTTCTCGCCTGGACGCCAGCGGGTACGCACGATACGGTCCTCGTGTGCTGCCATCTCGTGGATGGCGTTGGGGCAGTTGGTGCGATGGACCATTATCTTGTTGCCCTCTACAATGCCGATAACCCTGTCACCCTGTACTGGCCTGCAGCATCCTGCGGGCTGCATCTCGAGATTCTCGTGTGCCGCGTCGGTGAGGAAAGGCGATGTGGTGGGAGAGGCGATGTTTTCGAGGGGTTTGAGGAACAATAGTTGCGGCGACGATTTGGAGAGGTGGAAACACTGTCGCAAATCCTCTTCGCCGATATCGCCTGTGGCTATGCGGTAGTATAGGTCGATGTCGCTCTCCACGTTGAAGTACCGCTTCAGTCGCGCTATTCTGCCTGTGCTTTTCGCAAGGCGCTCTTTGCGCAGGAACTCGTCGAGAATTTTCTCGCCCTCCTCGCGGCGGTCTTTCTTCTGGTTGCGTAGATAGTCTTTGATGTTCTCTTTGGCGCGCTGGGTCTGTGCCTCTTTGAGCCAATCCTCTGAGGGGAATGTCTTTTGTGAGGTTAGCACCTGTACCTGCTCGCCGCTATGAAGGCGGTAGCCTATAGGGACGACGCGTGCGTTGACTTTGGCGCCGATGCAGTGCTCGCCAAGTTGGGTGTGGATGGCGTATGCGAAATCCAGCACGGTGCTTCGCGATGGCATCTTGATAGTCTCGCCTTTAGGGGTGAAGATGTAAATCTCTTTGGTGTACAGGCTTTCTTTGAATTCCTCAACCAGGTCGAGGGCGTTCTTGTTGGGGTCTTCGAGCGAGGTGCGTATCTGCTGCAGCCATTCCTCCACGGGGCTTTGCTTCACCGCCTCGTCGGGGTGTGCCTCCTTGTAGAGGAAGTGGGCCGCGATACCTTTCTCGGCTATGCGGTCCATGCGCGTGGTGCGTATTTGTACCTCCACCCAGCGCCCTATGGGGCTCATCACGGTGGTGTGAAGCGACTCGTAGCCATTGTTTTTGGGGTTGCGTATCCAGTCGCGCAGCCGCGAAGGTTGTGGCGAGAATACGCCAGTGATAAGAGTATAGACCTTGAAGCACTCCTCGGCCTCTATTTTGCGCGCCTCCTCGAGCGGAAGCCCTTCGGCCTGCGGTATCTCAAGAATGATGCGCATGGCGTAAAGGTCGAATATCTCGTCGAACGACACACCTTTGTTCTGCATCTTCTTCCAGCAGGAATAGACCGATTTGACGCGGGTCTTGATGGAGTATTTGAAGCCGCCCTTGTCAAGCATCTCCTTGATAGGCTTGGTGAAGCACTCTTTGAGTTTTGTCTCCGTGCCGGCGGTGCCAGCAATCTTGTTCGATATTTCGGCGTATTTGTCGGGATTGGTATACAGCATCACCAGATCGTCAAGCTCGGTCTTGATGCTGTAAAGTCCCAGGCGGTGCGCCAACGGAATGTAGAGGTATTGAGTCTCAGACGAGATAGCCAGTTTCTTGGTGTCTTTCATCGAACCGAGAGTACGCATGTTGTGCAGGCGGTCGCAGAGTTTCAGGAAGATGACGTAGGCATCGTCGCACATTGCGAGCAGAATCTTGCGGTAGTTTTCGGCTTGGGAGGAGAAGTTGTCGTTCTGTTCGGCAATCATCGTGGCCTTGTCGATTTTGGTCACTCCGTCGACAATCCTCGCCACACGTTCACCGAAGATGGCCCGCAGGCTGTCGAGCGTCACGTCGGTGTCCTCCACCACGTCGTGCAGCAGCGCGCAGATTACGGCTATGGGACCCAGCCCCACCTCCTTGACAGCTATGAGAGCCACGGCAAGGGGATGGAAAATGTATAGCTCGCCCGATTTGCGGCGAGTGTCGGCATGGGCGTTCCTGGCTATGTTAAAGGCCCGGAAAATGTTGTTCTCGTCCTCGGCGCTCAACGGCTGATTGAGGCGGCAGGCCTCAATCAGCTCGTCGTATTTCTGTTGCACAAGAACATCTTCGGCAATTTCTTCCATTTAGCAATGTTTAATACTTCTACCTGCCAAGCAGGCCTGAAACCTTGTGGAGCAAACAGTTATTCCTCCACTTTCTCATGCAGGGCAAGGCGGATTTGCGATTCGAGTTCGTCGCTCAACTCGGGGTTGTCGCGCAGCAGTGCTTTGACCCCTTCGCGTCCCTGTGCCAGTTTGGTCTCGCCATAGCTGAACCACGAGCCGCTCTTTTTCACGATGCCGGTCTCGACACCGAGGTCGACAATCTCTCCGTATTTGGATATGCCTTCGCCGAACATGAGGTCGAACTCGCATGTGCGGAAAGGAGGCGCCACCTTGTTCTTGACAACCTTCACCTTGACACGGTTGCCGATGTTCTGGTCGCCGTCCTTGATGGCCTGGATGCGGCGTATGTCGAGACGGACGGAGGCATAGAACTTCAATGCGTTGCCGCCTGTGGTGGTCTCGGGGTTGCCGAACATCACGCCGATTTTCTCACGCAGCTGGTTGATGAAAATGCAGCAGCAGCCGGTCTTGCTGATGGTGGAGGTCATCTTGCGCAGCGCCTGCGACATAAGGCGGGCGTGAAGACCTACCTTCGAGTCGCCCATCTCGCCGTCTATTTCCGCCTTGGGGGTAAGTGCCGCCACAGAGTCGATAACGATAATGTCGATGGCTCCAGAACGTATCAGGTTGTCGGCAATTTCGAGTGCTTGTTCGCCGTTGTCGGGTTGCGACACGAGCAGGTTGTCGATGTCGACACCCAGTTTTCGAGCGTAGACAGGGTCGAACGCATGCTCGGCATCGATGAAAGCGGCGATGCCGCCTTTCTTTTGACTCTCGGCGATGGCGTGAATGGCCAGAGTGGTTTTACCGGACGACTCAGGACCGTAAATTTCGATGATACGCCCTTTTGGGAAACCACCGATACCAAGGGCTGTGTCAAGGCTGATGGAACCTGTCGAAATAGCCTCGTAGTTCTCGTCGGGGCGGTCGCCAAGCTTCATGATTGATCCTTTTCCGTAATTCTTCTCAATCTTGTCAAGTGTGCTCTGCAGAATTTTCAGTTTCTCTAATTTTGACGCATTGGCGTCATTTACTTCTTTTGCCATGGTATTCAGTTGTTTATTTATAATTAAATGATTATCTCTTTATTCGAAACCAAACTACAAAACTACGAAATAAAAGTAAAAAATAAAAGCCTTTGCCGTCAAAAAATCCAAAATTCATTTTTAACTTTACCAATTCAAAAAAACTTAGTATTTTTGCAAATTCATTCTAACAATTCAAAAACATGGAAATACTATCTCAACGTATTCTCAATATGGCCGAGTCAGAGACTCTGGCTATGACCGCCAAAGCCCGTGAACTGAAAGCTCAGGGCAAAGATGTTATAAGCCTCAGCATCGGCGAGCCCGACTTCAACACCCCCGAGGTGGTGAAGGAGGCGGCCAAAAAGGCTATCGACGACAACTTCACGCACTATCCTCCTGTGCCGGGTTATCCCGACCTGCGCGAGGCTATCGCCGCCAAGTTCAAACGCGACAACAACCTTGATTACAAACCCGAGCAGATTGTCGTCTCAACCGGTGGCAAGCAGGCCCTCTACCAGGTGGTTCAGGTCCTCGTCAACCCCGGTGATGAGGTGATTATCCCCACTCCCTACTGGGTATCCTACAAGGAGTTTGTCCGTTTGGCAGGAGGAATCCCGGTTTATGTGAAGACCAAGCTGGAGAACGACTTCAAGGTTACACCGGAGCAACTTGAGGAGGCTATCACTCCCAAGACCAAGCTCATCATGTTCTCTTCTCCCAGCAACCCCACCGGCATGTTGTACAGCCAGGAAGAGCTCCGCGGCATTGCCAATGTGGTAGCCAAGCATGACAATCTCTTCGTCGTCTCGGACGAGATATACGAACACATCAATTTTGTCGGCAAACACCAGAGCATTGCCCAGTTCCCCGAGGTCAAGGAGCGTGTCATCACCGTCAACGGTGTTGCCAAAGGCTTTGCTATGACTGGCTGGCGTATTGGTTTCATCGGTGCTCCTCTGGTCATCGCCAAGGCTTGCAACAAGCTGCAGGGTCAGGTGACCAGCGCCACCTGTTCCATTGCCCAAAAGGCCACAGTTTGCGCCATGCTGATGGACCCCTCAACCAGCGAGGACATCATCAATATGCGCAATATCTTCCTCAAACGCCGTGATATGGTTTACAAGCTGCTGTGCGAGATACCTGGTCTCAAGGTCCGTATGCCGCAGGGCGCTTTCTATTTCTTCCCAGAGGTAAGCTCCTATTATGGCAAGAGCTTCAACGGCAAGAAGATAGAGAACTCAACCGATATGGCGTTCTATCTCCTCAACGAGGCCAGCGTGGCTACGGTTATGGGCTCCGCTTTTGGCGACGACAGCTGCATCCGTCTCAGCTATGCGACTAGCGAGGATTTGCTTGTCGAGGCAATACGCCGCATCAAAGAGGCTTTACTGAAACTGCAATAGACAGCATCTGATACAAGAAAAGGCGGAACTATTGTTCCGCCTTTTTTGTTACCGTTATTCTATCTCACCACCAGTTTCTTGAAGGCGGTGCCTTTCGTGGTCTGTATGCGGACCATGTAG
>JAEEGL011374499.1_pt1 | contig 15633 bp, 13 predicted proteins | sample 9134231 | NCBI WGS metagenome assembly JAEEGL01 (sample SAMN16246548, study PRJNA631951) | gut metagenome | biome: gut microbiome; feature: rumen; material: fiber-attached | host: Bos | place: Iran: Karaj | collected 2018-10
CGGTAGCAATAGCTGCACCTGCAACACCCATATTAAATACTCCCACCAGAAGAATATCTCCGGCTATATTAACTACACAGCAAAGGATAAGCACATAAAGAGGCCGTCTGGTGTCTCCGAAAGCACGAAGTATCCCGGCAGTCATATTATATAAGACCATTGCCCATAATCCGGCAAAATAGATCCCCGTGTATATGGAAGTCGGCTCTAAGATCTCATCCGGGATCTGCATAACCCCCATAAGCCAGGGAGTGATCAACACACCTACTACCGTAAATACAACTCCTAAGAAGACACCCACTATAAGAGCGGACCGGACAGAGGCTTTAAGATCTTTCCTGTCATTTGCTCCGTATGCCTTAGATATAAAAATAGTGGCACCTGAAGAGATACCATTCATAAAATTCAAAGGGAATCTGAAAAGAGTCGCAACGGAATTGATGGCAGCCAAACCAACTTTTCCTGCGAACTGGCCGACGATGACGGAATCCGTCATGGTATATAATTGCTGAATAAGGCTTCCCAGCATCATTGGAATAACGAATGCCACGATAGCCCTTGTGATATTTCCCGATGTAAGATTAACTCTGCTTGATGCAGCCTTGCCCGCCAACTTCAACTTCCTCCTGCTTTGCCCAAAAGCTTTCTTTTTATCATATGCACATTATGTCATGTATACAACCCCCCTGGGGGGATATTTGCGCATATAAATCTTAATCTACTGACAAAACAGAATTCATCAGTATCCTGGTGTATTCTTCTTTAGGATTATTGGTAATCTCCGAAGCTTCACCTTCCTCAACGATCTGGCCGTCATTCATAACTATTATCCGGCTGCAGAGTCCCTGGACCAGGGCCAGATCATGAGAGATAAAAATAACGGAAAACTGACCTGATTCCTTTAATCCCATTATAAGGTCTACTATCTGGGCCTGAACACTTACATCCAAAGCACTTGTAATCTCATCGCAGATAAGGATTTGAGGACTCGCTGCCATGGCTCTGGCTATTGCAGCACGCTGGCATTCTCCTCCGCTCATCTCATGGGGATATTTACTCAAGAAGCTCTCATTTAATCCGACCTGCTCGAGCAATTCAACAGAGCGTTTCTTTCGTTCTTCGGTCGGTGTTCCGAAATTACCAAGAACGCTGTCTAAGACCTTTCCTATAGTCCTTCTGGGGTCAAAAGAGTCCTTCGGCATCTGGAATACCATCTGAATATGCCTGTAGACATCCCTGGAATAGGGGTAAATGCAAGGCTTCCCGTGAATAAGGATATCCCCGCTATCAGGGCGATGAAGTCCCATGAGAAGTTTTGCAACTGTAGACTTCCCACATCCTGATTCACCTACAATACCTAAAAACTCTCCTTCTTCCAGATAGAAGCTTATATGATCTACAGCATGGACCAAGGATCCTTTTTTATGTGATACAAATGATTTATCCAGATCATGTACTTCCAGTACACTCATTCAATCCACCTCCCCTACACCATACAGCAGCGGACAAAATGACCGGGTGATATTTCTTTTGGTGACGGTACTTCATCCTTGCATTTGTCACAACACATTTCACAGCCTGCCGCGTAGGGACAGCCCTTAGCTGTTCTGTCCGGCTGCCTTGCCGAAACTCCCCTGGGAACCGGTTTGTTCATTCGGGGAATAACGCTTATGAGCTTTTTCGTGTAGGGATGGGCCGTATGATTAATTACATCATCCCGGCTTCCGCTTTCCATAACACGGCCTGAAAGCATAACGTAAATCTTATCAGACATATGGGAGATTACACCCATATTATGACTTACCATAAAAATGGCGGTACCGCTGTCGTCACGGATCTTCATCATTTCATCGCATACCTGCTTTTGGACAGTTACGTCCAATGCACTGGTAGGCTCGTCTGCAAAAAGGATCTTGGGTTTTAATACCATGGCCATGGCTATGGAAGTACGCTGACACATTCCTCCTGAAAGTTCAAAAGCATAATGTGACAGAACGCGCTGGCCGTCATAGAGGCTGATAGCCTCCATGGCCTTAAGCATGGCTTCTTCCGCTTCCTTTGTAGACATTCCTCCGTGAGCCTTAACAAGTTCAAAAAGCTCACTGCGGATCTTCCTGATGGGATGGAATGATGCCACCGGATCCTGGGCTATCAGGGAGAGTTCACTCCCCCTTAAGGCCCGCTTTTCATCCTTTTTCATGTTAAGTAAGTCCCGGCCATTATAGAGTATCTCCCCGGAAGACACTCTTCCCCCCTTGCCGAGAATGCCCAGGGTGGCATATATAGTAGTGCTTTTTCCGGAACCGGACTCTCCAACTACACCTATGATCTCTCCCGGATTAATATCCATGGAGATATCCCGGAGAATAGGTGTTTTTCCATAATCTACATCTACATTACGAATTGTCAGAATTGGTTCGCTCATATTATTTCCTCAGATCAAATCTTTATTTTGTAATCTTCCAAAGCACTGAATTATCTGTATTATCTCCGCCGTAGAGTGTGGGGCAATTCTTTACTTCAGCTCTTGTAACCTGATTAGCTAAAATATGCATGATGTATATACGCTCATTTGAAGCATATATCTCTTTCTGCATTCCCTTTACCAACTCAGCACGCTTCTTGGGATCAGCCGTAACCTTCATCTCGGCAAGTGCCTTATCAACATTGGGGTTGGAGAATTTGGTGAAGTTGGATCCTGCACCTGTCTCGAATACCGGCTGCATATAGTTATAGCTGTCTCCGAGAGTCAGGGTATTATATCCGTAGGTTCCGATGTTGTACTGTCCACCCTTTAAATCTTCGGCAATCTTATCAGATACGGTAATGGTTGAGTCGATACCTATGGCCTTTAACTGGCTCTGTAATATTTCTGATAATGTAGCGAAGTTATTTGACTTATAGCAGTAAATGCTGAGTGTCACCTTCTTACCGTCTTTTTCAACGAAGCCGTCTCCATCTGTATCCTTGTATCCTGCTTCCTCAAGTTTCTTCTTAGCCGTCTCCTGATTGTACTCAGCCTGGAGATAGTCTTTTGTATAGCAGTCGGACCAATCAGGGAATATTGAACGTGTAACTACGCCGTGTCCGTTGTAAGCACCCTTAAGGATGGCTTCACGGTCAACTGCATACTGCAAAGCCTCACGAAGAGCCGGATCCTGTGTAAATGTAAAGCTCGGATTAACATAGAGATAATATACACGTCCGTTATTCTTGGTCTCTACTTTAAATTCCGGATTATTCTCAAATATCTCAAGATCACTGTCTGATACTGTTCCCCAGTCCAGCTCTCCTGCCTGGAGGGCTGTGGAGTTAGCTCCTGTATCATTTATGGAAAGGGTATGTACCTTAGCTGCTGCCGGCTTACCCTGCCAGTAGTTATCATTACGAACAAGATCGCAGTTACCGTCGGCATCCATCTTCTCAAGGATAAATGCTCCTGTTCCTATAAGACCGTTGGTATAGTTATCGTCTGTTGTATCGAATACAAGCATGTTTTGCTCTGTAAGGATACGGGGCATAATGGCAACTACACCATTTGTTATGATAGTGAGGGTCTGACCCTCGGCCTTTATCTCCTTAACATCCATCATTTTGGAAAGACGTTCATTCTTAGAAAGGATATACTCAAAGGGCTTCTTTACCATCTCCGCTGTTAAGTCCTTGCCGTTACTGAACTTAACACCGCTTCTGATCTTAAATGTCCAGGTATTGTCATCTGTCTGCTTCCACTCCTCGGCAAGAAGAGGCTTAACTTCTTTTGTCTCGTCATCGAGAACCAGCAGCGTTTCACACACGCCCATACCCTGATTGATCTGTCCCGTATAATCAACCGCCGGATCACAGGTAAATACAGTCATGCTGTTGGGTCCGTGTGCTACAAAGCGAAGTGTTGCGTCAGATGAAGCACCTCCCGTAGCCCCCGATGATGCTCCTGATCCGCCTGAACTTCCTGCCTGGCCGCCGCATCCCTGCAGCATTCCCAGAGCTAACACTGCACATGCAGTAAGTGCCAACGCTTTTTTGAAACCTTTTTTCATTTTCTGTCTCCTTTTCATTAGTGCATAGTTTTAGGTATTTTGAGTTGCTCTCTTTTTGGGATTAAAGAGATTATTAATGCTGTCTCCAAACATTCCCATGATCATAACCACCAAAAGTATGGCCAGACCCGGGAAGAATACGGTCCATGGTGCTGTCTGCAGGGTTGCCTTACCGTCATTTAACATGGTGCCCCATTCCGGGAAGGGAGGCATGGTTCCCAGCCCCAGGAAGGAAAGCCCCGCAAAGGAAAGGATCGCATTTCCCACATGCATACTGGCCTCAACGATAACAGGTGAGATACTGTTGGGCAGCAATACATGGAATAGTATCCACCCGTCGGACATTCCCGATACCTTGGCCGCTGATACAAAGGTCTTCTCCTTTAGGCTAAGCACCTGGCTTCTGGCAAGTCTTGCGTAGGTCGTCCAGCCAATGGCGGAAAGAGCGATGATACAGTTTACAAGCCCCGCTCCCAGCATGGAAGCCACTGCTATGGTAAATACCAGACTGGGGAAGGACTGGACTGTATCCACAAACCTCATGACTATAAGGTCAACTTTTCCACCAAAGTATCCCGATATTATCCCGATGGCAGTTCCGATGATCATGGTAATAATAACAACAGGGATTGCCGCAAATATGGATCTGGAAGCTCCGTGGAGTAACCTGGAAAGGATACATCGTCCTATGTAATCTGTTCCGAAGGGAAATTCTGCGCTTGGGGGCGCTTTAACATTTAATGTGTTAACCTCATACGGATCATGGGGTGCAAAGTTGGGCCCTATCAGGGCAAAGATAAAAAGCAGCACTACCACGGTACTCCATATGATCACCTTAACCACAGCCGGGTTCATTTTACTTTTTTCCATGTCCTCCTCCTTTCATACCTTCCAGCACGAACCGGTTTTTTACCCTTGGGTCTACCGCCGCATGGAGGAGGTCAACAATTAAATTAACAAGTACGTATATCGTGGCCATTACCAGGATATATCCCTGCATCATGGGATAATCCCTGTTGGTAATGGAATTAACCGCCAGTCGTCCTATTCCCTGGTAGGTACATACAATCTCGATAATGGCGGTACCACCCAGCAACCGTCCGATATTTATTCCCACCAGAGTAATAATATTGGGCATTATACTTCTGAGTGCTCCGGAATAAAGGATTACTCTTTCCTTGATTCCTCTGGCCCGTTTCATTCGAATATAGTCTTCTCCCAATTCGGCAATAATAGCCGCCCTTATCTGCCTGGTATATCCTGCTGACAGACAAAGGGCCAGGGTTAGTGCCGGCATCCATATGCCTTTTGGCGATCCGGAGGATACCGTAGGCAGCCACCGCAGCCTGATCCCAAGAATGTAGATTAAAAGCATGGCCGCAAAGAATCCCGGAAATGAGGAGTTTACAAAGGTAAAAAATCTTATTATATAATCTATTATTTTATTCTCATGAGTCGCACATAGAATCCCAAGAGGTATAGCTATCACAAGAGTCAGCGCCATTCCCAGGAAAGTCAGTGCCAGTGTATTCGGAAAGAGAGTTGCGATCTCCTGCATAACCGGCTTCTTGGTGAAAAATGATGTTCCCAGGTCACCCCTGAAAAGACCACCCAGCCAGTTAAAATATTGCTCAGCGAAGGGTTTATCCAAACCCAGCTGGGAACGGACCTCCACAAGGGCTTTGGGATCAGGGGTCTGACCACCCTGGGACAGATATATCTCTGCAGGGTCCCCCGGAGACAGATACATCAGAGAGAATGATACAAACGAAATAATAAGCAGTATCGGGATTAACCACAAAATTCTTTTGACTATATATCTACCCATAAAATCCTCTCTTTCATTTTCCTTGCTTATATGAGGTGTAATTGTTGTAAATAACTGATTAACAGAAAAAGTATACTAGTATGTAAATAACTCCCACAAGCCCCCAGGGGGGATATTTGCGCGAAATCACGCAAAAAAATGACCCCTTGGGGACGGGGTCATTTTTCTACGCAAACCATAAAAGAGGGTAAATACCTGTAGAGCACTCTGTATACTCCTTCCCAGATATTCTCGGGAAGACGGCTTTCTACGATCACTCTTGAGGGTTTAAGACGCTCTAAAACAGTAATGTCGTATTCGGGGCGTTTAACCGGGGCAAGAGGGATATTCTCAAGAGGGATAGCCTTCTTTTCCTCGTCGGATCCCTTCTTTTGTTCCTCTGTAATCACGCCGAATTTTTCAGCTTCTTTTACGCATTTCCAATGCTCAGCGGCCACCTCCGGCACAAACTCGAATCTGTGCCAGTTGGCATCAAATACGATGAAGCGTCCGCCGGGTTTAAGGATCCGCAGCCACTCACGGTAAGTTTCCTCAAGATTTAAGGACATCCAGGTAACATTTCTGGTAATTATCAAGTCAAATGTATTGTCTGCGAAGGTGGTCTTATTAACATCCATTATTGAAAATGAAACCTTATCGGGGTTGCCCAGTTCTTTGACATTGTTTCTTGCTACATCAAGCATACCTTCTGAAATATCGATAGCCTCAACCCTGTGACCTTCCCTGCTCATAAGAATAGAGAAGAATCCCGGGCCGCATCCGCAGTCAAGAACCTTTAAATTATCCCCTGCCGGTTTATAGGTGTTGATCAGGCTCTTCCATATACGGCCTGCCTCATTTTCATATTCCTCCCGGATTATATTTGAGTAATTGGCTGCTGCACCGCTCCAGTGCTCAGCCATAGTATTAAGTGCTGCTTCCATTATAAACCCTCCGTAAGTTTAAAAAATCTCGCTATACACCTTTTAGGAAAATTACAGGCACATTATAGCATCTGACCTGCTCCCATATAAGCCCCCCGGGGGGATATGGAAACTGGAAGACAATGTTCCATAGCTTGACAAATGCGTACTCTTTTTAGTACAATAATAGTACTTAATTACATACGTATTTATAAGGCGGTGATTTTATGACTATTGCAAAACAGATGGAAATTCGCGCAAATATTAAAAAATACTTCGATATCGCATATAATGGAGATCCCGTTATTGTTCCACGTAAAGGAAATAAGAATGTGGTGATCATCTCCGAGGAAGAATATCAAAGTATGCAGCGGATTAAGCGAGGAGCAGCATACGTCAAAGCTGTTTCTTCGCTTCGCGATAAAGACAATGAGCCTATCCTTTTGAGCGCGGATATTAAAAGTGATAATATGAAAAAACTTCAAGCCATTTCTTTACTTGAAGAAGGATGGAACGGGAATGAGGCACCGGCTTTTGACAACAAACTAATCTCAAAGGTTCGGGATATTCTTGAGCACCTGATTATACAGCCCGAGATATTTCCTACTGCACTCCAAACCATTCAATTGGAATACGATAACTCCAGAAGAGATCACATGGAGATAGAGATTGGAGAGGCTGACACCGTTGAGATATTTATTGTAAAGTACGATGGAACAGAGTATTTTGAGCAGATTCCTAATGCTGCGGATAGCATAAATAAGAGAGTGGGTGCATTCTTTGGATAATAAATTTAAACTAAATGAGAAACTATATCGAGCCGTTTATCCTCCGGAGATTACAGAGATGTTTTGGCGAAAGGACGGCTCTATCTCTTCGGCTGCTTTTGCAGACCCCAAGGGGTTATCTGTGGACAGGGGATACCATCGGTCCGACAATGATGTTGTAACAGTAATGCAGGAACGTTTTACGGGGCGGATAGTATCTCTTTACGTAAAAAACTGTCTGGATATAGGTGCGGCTTTGAAGTATTTGCCGTCTGCTGTTAATCCTTATCATTCTGAAATCCATGGTAGCGATAATACTCTATTGCTTTCCAAGCAGCAAAGGCTATCCCTTGCCCGGAAAGCAGTTATTGTTGCATGAGTGAACCATCGTCAACCGTATGCTGACGATTTTGAAATGTTCAGGAATAATCCACTTGCTACCTTACGAATTTCGATGTATCATATCACTCGTGGGTTAAAAAACATCAAGATAAAAATACATCAAGGAATGAAGTATAAATGAAAAAGAAATTGACTATATCACAGATCATATCAATATCCGTAATGTTGTTCGGAATGTTCTTCGGCGCCGGTAATCTGATTTTCCCGGTATTTATGGGACAGATGGCGGGAAAGAATTTTCTCCCGGCAACATTGGGATTTATCCTTTCGGGAGTTGCCCTCCCCATTCTGGGAGTTGTGGCCCTTGGGAAAAGCCGCTGTGAAGGTCTTCACGAACTCAGTAGCCGGGTAGGTAAAGTTTATGGCACTTTTTTTACCTGCCTCTTATACCTTACCATCGGACCCTTTTTCTCTATCCCCAGGTGTGCTTCCACCTCATTTTCCGCAGGTGTGACATCACTATTTCCGGGAATAGACCTTACCATACTTACCTTTGTATTCACCCTTATCTTCTTCGGACTGGCTCTTTTTATAGCATTAAGGCCCGGAGAGATCCTGACTTATATAGGTAAGATACTGACTCCGGCCTTCCTTATCTGTCTGGGGATTCTGGTCGTTGTTTCATTTGTAACTCCCATGGGAGATGCAAGCACCATAGAGCCTATGGGCAATTACGTAAACAACGCATTCCCCACGGGGATCCTGGAGGGATATAATACCATGGATGCTCTCGCCAGTCTGGCTTTTGGTATCGTTGTTGTACATGTAATAAGAGACCTTGGTGTTACCGATTCAGATCATATTGCTGTTAATACCATGAACGCCGGTATGATAAGCGGACTGATCATGGCGGTGATCTACGCCTTGATCATTGTAATGGGTGCAAGAAGTCTGGGAGCTATCCAGATCGGAACTAACGGAAGTGAAGCCTTAAACGGTATATCAAACCACTATTTCGGCCGGTACGGAACTATCATCCTGGTTTTGATCGTTACCCTTGCCTGCTTTAAGACTGCCACAGGTCTTATCATCAGCTGCGCAAAAGCTTTTGTGGCCATGTTCCCAAAGAGCTTTTCCTATAAGATCTGGGCCATTATTTTCACGGTAATATCCTTTGTAATATCAAACTTCGGCCTGAATGCCATTATTAAATGGTCAGTGCCCATGCTGATGTTCTTATACCCCCTGGCTATTACCCTGATACTTCTTTCCGCCTTCGGAAAGGTCTTTAATTACAGTAAGACCGTATACGTCTGGACCACCATATTCGCACTGGTTTCCGCGGTGTGCGACCTCATAAATGCGCTTCCCGAGGAAGCTGCCGTTTTAAACCTGGGATGGCTTTCCGGATTCGCAACCAAGTACATCCCCTTCTATACCATGGGCCTTGGCTGGATAGTACCCAGCCTGATAGGATTTATAATTGGAATGATAATATACAAGGTGGGAAAAAAATAAAGCTACGCATAAAGATAAGCGGTCCGTCATGGACCGCCTATCTTTATTCCTTGCCGCCAAATAGTGTCATTACCGCTCTTGTAATATGTCCGTTGGCTGAGTGAACCACGGCCTGGCCGATACGGTAGGGCAGCCTTCCCTCGCTCTGGCAGACCAGGGCATCGATGGTTCCGTCCAACGCTCCGCTTATCATCATCTTAACCTCAGGATCATCCTTTGGTCTGTCTTTGTACATTCCGTAAACAATTCTTTTGGAGACATTGTAGGCCAGTTTGCCGAAAGCCGAGTGCTTAGCCAGCTGCCTGATGGAATTGTTCATGGTAAATGAGCCTCTACTTTGTTCTGTAAGGTTCGACAAAGTTTTTCCGTAGAGCCTCTCAAACTGGTCTTTTGATATATTAAAAGACTCGCCCCGCTGCAGGAAATACTCTGCATATTCTATGGTCATATCCGGATTGTAATCCACGTCGGATACTTCCACCTCAGCTTCCGCCCGGATATCACAAACAGAGGCCCCTACCTGGATCTTATACTTTCCGGAGGGAACTATGAAATCATCTCTGTCAACGTCAAACAAGGAGAAGCTTCGTTCATTGAGGTAAATATGGATATTCTCATGTTCACCGGGCTGAAGCAGTTTTGTCTTTGCAAAGCCCCGGAGTTCTTTGGCTGCACGAAGGTAGCGGCATTTGGGATTGGCCACATAAAGCTGGACTACCTCTCTTCCGGCACGTTCTCCCGTATTAGTTATACGTATGGAAACTTTCAGTTCTCCGCTGGCGTACTCCTTTGCAACACGAAGATGGGAGTATTTAAATGTGGTATAGGACAGACCATAACCAAAGGGATACATAACCGGATGTCCGTAGGTTTCGTAATACCGGTATCCCACGAAGATGCTTTCCCTGTATTCCACATCCGGACTTACTCTGGAGAAGAAATTATAAGCCGGGGTGCTCTTTAGTGTCAGCGGGAAGGTCTCGGCCAGCTTACCGCTGGGGTTAACCTCGCCGGTAATAAGCTTTGCGGCACTTTCTGCCACCGCCTGACCCCCGAGGTACATCATAAGGATGGCCCGAACCCTGTCCCTGAAGGTAATATTCATGGGAGCACCGCCGAAGGCAACAAATACAACATTGTCTGTCTTCTGCAGGATCTTATCCATAAGCTTGACCTGGTTTCTGGGGATATTAAGGGTATGCCGATCATAACCCTCTCCCTCGGCCTTATCTGTCAGACCGCCGTAGAAGAGTACAATATCACCCGGATGGATAAGGTCTAAAGCTTCCTTTTCCAAAGGAGGCAAAGGCAGACTGACATTTGCATCATAACCACGGGCAAATTCTACTTCAAAGCCCTCTGCCTTAAGGGCCTCAACCCCGCTTTCTACATGTCTGGGATTAATATGGCTGCTGCCACCTCCCTGAAAACGGGTCTTATCTGCCAGGTCCCCGATCACAACTATCCTTCCCTTCGACGAGAGGGGAAGGATACCATCATTTTTAAGTAAGACAGCTGACTCCAGGGATAAGCGGAGGGCCACATCCCGGGACCTGTCAAGGTCAGCTTCATGGTCACAGACCTTGCTGCCCTGTATTCTTGCCAGCCTGGCCACGCGGCCTGCGGCTGTTTTTAAAGTTTCTTTATCTAAATCTCCTGATTCCAATGCACGACGAACAGACCCGAAATGAACCCCTTTATTTCCCGGCATCTCAAGATCCATACCGGCTTCTAAGCTCCTGGGAAGATTGGTGCAGGCACCCCAGTCGGATACCACCAGGCCCTTGTAACCCCATTTTTCACGGAGAAGCTCCGTCAGCAGGTGGTAATTCTGGCAGCCGTATTCACCGTTAACCATGTTGTAGCAGGCCATGATGGTGGTGGGCTGGGCCTCTTTTACCGTCATCTCAAAGGCAGCTGTGTATATTTCACGAAGGGCCCTCTCGTCTATCTGACTGTTGGAGATCATTCGGTTGGATTCCTGGTTATTGCCGGCGTAGTGCTTCAGAGATGTTCCAACCCCTTCTTCCTGCATGGCGTTAACATAGGCCGTAGCCAGGCTTCCTGTCAGAAAGGGGTCCTCTGAATAGTATTCGAAATTACGTCCGCATAGGGGTATACGCTTTATATTGATGCCGGGACCAAGCACCACAGATACCTTCTCAGCCTTGGCTTCATCTGCTATAGCCCTGGCTTCTTCCGCAATAAGATCCCGGTCCCAGCTGCAGGCTGCCGCACTGGCGGTAGGAAAAGCCGTAGCATAGTTGCTCCTGTTATTATGGGCAAGCACGTCCAGACTCTGCTTTCTCAGTCCGTGAGGCCCGTCGGAAAGCAAGAGAGATGGCAATTTCCCGTTACAATCATTTGTATGCCAGGCCCCTTTACCGGAGACAAGGCTGATGGTCTCTTCCTTAGTTAATCTCATGGTTGTCACCTTCGTAAATCATTATACAACTCTATATAACAGTTTATACAAGTCCCCTTGTTTTTTCAACATTGTTATAAGTATTGGTTTTTCTTGACCGGAAATTCATTCCTCTGTATAATAAGCCCTAGGGGAACATTTTGTGGGAGACTTGTCAATTTTTGTTTTACAGGGGGGTCTTTTTATGAGCAAAAATGAAAGCGGCAAAGGCCGTACTATTGCCGGCGCACTCAGTGCATTCTCGGGATTTACCATCCGAACCTTTCTTATTAATGCAATTCTTATGCTTATTTTCCTGGCAGTGATCGCATTTAATTTCTCAAGCTTTTACAATGTTCAGTTTGTAACTGAAAAATATCAGATGGAGATCAGAAAAGACGTACAGACCATCAACAAGCGTCTTCTTTTCGCATTGGCTTCAAATGATAAGGAAGTTACCCAGAAACAATCCGATGACCTTCAGGAGCGTTTTACAAAGATAAGCGGTTATTTCGGAACCATTTCCAAGAACCTTAACAATGAAAAGCTTGGTAATGAGCTGACTAATGATTGGAACGCCGTAAGAGATGCTTCATTTGCAATGCTGGATCTGGTAAACGCAGGCAAGACCAAGGAAGCGTTGGAATACTACAACTCCACCTTAAATGACGTGTCAGAGACATTGGCGGATGCTCTTGATGAGACCGGTAAGCTGGCAGAGAGTGAAGCTCATAATAAATACGTTTTGATCCTTGCTATTACTGTAGCGGCCATTGTAGTTCTCATTATTTCTCTCATAATCATAATAGTTATAAATCGAAAGAAGACTACAGACCTGACCCAGACTATAGAAAATGACCTGCAGGTTATCATCGATGCTTCCAATGAGATAGCCAAGGGCAATGTTCACGCAGAGATTGATTACTATGAGGATAATGAGATCGGTAAAGTGGCAGAGAAACTCCGCGCTGCTTTCAGCTCCATGTCCTTCTATATAGACGATATCAGTGAAGTAATGTCCACCATGGCAGAGGGCAACTTTAACGTATCCTTCAGCCGTCAGTTCGATGGTGATTTTGCTGCCATCCAGGAGGCTATTGACAGCTTCACGGTTCAGATATCAGATTCCATGAGAGAGATCATGGAAGTATCAAAGATGGTTTCAGAGGGTGCCGTTCAGCTCTCCGGTGCAGGCCAGAACCTTGCGGATACCGTTACAAACCAGGCTATGATCGTGGATGAATTATCAGTTAATGTTAATAGGATAAATCAGGATATTTCAAGCAATTCCTCCGAGGCCGAGAGTATTGCGGAAGAGGTAAATGTTGTTGCGGATAACATTGTTGTGGGCGACAAGAAGATGCAGGAGGTAGTTGAGGCTATGAATGCCATAGCAGATTCCTCAAGAGAGATCTCCAAGATCATCGACACTATCAATGAGATCGCCAGCCAGACTAACCTCTTATCACTCAATGCAAGTATAGAGGCAGCCAGAGCAGGTGAGGCAGGTAAGGGATTCGCAGTAGTTGCTACAGAGGTATCCCAGCTGGCAGGCCAGACCGGATTGGCTGCTCAGAGTACGGCAGATCTTATCAATACATCCCTTAGAAATGTTGATGCAGGAATCAAGGTCGCCAATGAGACCGCTGAGGAGCTGGATAAGATGGTAGGTGAGGTACAGTCCATTTCCGAGAAGGTAAGACGTATCGCCCAGGATTCCACAACCCAGGCGTCCTCCGTTCAGGGAATGTCATCCGATATCGGACAGATCGCTTCGGCAGGCCAGAACAATGCCGCTACTTCACAAGAGTCACTGGCACTGAGCTATGAAATGAGTGATCATGCCAAGACACTGAAAGAACTGGTTGATAAATTCCAACTCAGGTAATAAAAAAAAAGAGCCCTTGGGGATAGTCCCCAAGGGCTCTTTTTTGCGTGACCCATTGGGGACGGGGTTAGTGGGTCAAAATTTGGTCTTGAACTAATTCCATAATTTAGTACAATATAGGAGTAAAGTACTAACGACCCAGTTAGTGCTGAAATCACTAACCACATATAAGGGGGACATTGAGAAAATGAAAAAGAAATTCGCAGTAGCAGCTTTATCGGCAGTATTGGCAGTAAGCCTTCTGGCAGGATGCGGCAGCGGCGGCGGTTCAGCATCAAGTAAGGCAGCAGGAAGCTCTGCAGCAGCAAGCTCAGCCGCAGCAAGCAGCACAGCAGCAGGAAGTTCTGCAGCATCAAGTTCTGTAGCAGGAAGCTCTGCAGCAGCTGACGGAGAATTCAAGAAGGGTCTTAAAGGAGACGGCCCCACAGAACTTACCTGCAGATATGCTGATTTTAAAGTTCCTGAAGGACTTAAATGGGAAGTATACACCTATAATGCATCAGGTACCACAGGTTCCGTAGTAATGCATATGGGTAAGAAGAGCACAGGCTCCTTGATCTTTGAAGTTTCAACAACCCGTATGATCGGTGCTCAGAACTCACCCACCGGTAAGAACAAAGACATTGAGACACCGGAAGAAGCCGCTAACGAAGTATTCAGAATGCATGGCAACAACGGTAAGGCAAAACGTACCGACGGTGAGAAGGTTAAGATCAGCAAATATGAGTTCCAGACTTTAACCATCGATGACGGATTCAACAATAAGACATATCTTGCTACAGCTTATAAGACCTCTGACGGCAAAGCCGCTTTCGTAGAGATCGGCATCAATAATAAAGATAAAGATGATGAGAAGCTGGATTACAAGGACGGTCTTGCAAAGCAGTTTATTGAATCACTTAACCTGAAATAGTAAAAAACAAGGGACCCCTCACAAGGGGGTCTCTTTTTTACCTTCCCGGGGAGGCCTTGACAATTCCTCCTCTTTACTTTATTATGTAGGAACAGTGTTCGTGAGGGAGTAGTTTGCGCCAAGCGTGGTTTGTCAACAATCTCGGTTTTATACCTGGCAAGCCTTAAAGAATGAGACTCATGTATGTACTTTTTTTGTGCATGCAGGAGTTTTTTTTATACCTTTCGGCATTGTGGGGACTTACAAATGTGGTTAATATGAACGGGTGACGGTATGGAATTATTTGTTGTCTTTTTTCTTACGGGGATAGGGCTTTCCATGGATGCATTTGCGGTATCCATATGCAAAGGCCTTGGGATGACCAAGGTAAACAAGAAACAGGCTCTGATTATCGGTTTGTTTTTCGGCGGCTTCCAGGCTCTCATGCCCACCATCGGCTGGTTTCTGGGGACAGGCTTTGAGCATTATATTAAAAGCATTGATCACTGGATCGCCTTTGGACTTCTGGCTTATATAGGTATTAAGATGATCGTTGAAGCCCTTAAGCCGGATACAGGCGAAGAGGGCATCGAAAAGGACGCTCCCCTTAACATCAAGGAGATGTTTTCTCTGGCTGTCGCTACCAGCATAGATGCTCTGGCCGTAGGAATATCTTTTGCATTCTTAAGTTACCCCATAGTATCAGCAGCGACTGTAATAGGTATAACCACCTTTGTTATATCCATTATAGGAGTGTACATAGGTAACTTCTTCGGAACAAGGTATAAAAAGAAGGCTGAGATCGTGGGGGGAATCATCCTGATTCTTATAGGACTTAAGATTCTCCTTGAACATCTGGGAATATTGGTATTATAAAGGGGTTTTATTATGACTGAGATTTTAAAGGCACTTGTTTTTCTTATTATAGGATTCGTCTTACTGATAAAAGGCGCTGATTTCTTCGTTGACGGCAGTTCCGCCATCGCCAAGAGATTTCATGTCCCCTCTATTATTATAGGACTTACCATAGTGGCTATGGGAACCTCCCTGCC
>JAEEGL013426193.1_pt1 | contig 15633 bp, 12 predicted proteins | sample 9134231 | NCBI WGS metagenome assembly JAEEGL01 (sample SAMN16246548, study PRJNA631951) | gut metagenome | biome: gut microbiome; feature: rumen; material: fiber-attached | host: Bos | place: Iran: Karaj | collected 2018-10
ACTGGGTTCTGCGCGCTCCATGGCATCGTTCAAGCGCGTGTCCGAGGTGATGGATTTTGTCCCGGACCTGGATGATGTGAACGCGAAGCAGAAAGACCGGAAGGTGGAGTGGGGCAGCATTGAGTTTCAGGATGTAAGCTTTTCATACCCTGCCGCAGACCGGATACAGGACGATGAGACCACGAGCGGCGCCGCGCCTCTCCCCGGAGCGGGCCTTGCTCCCGGGTCAGCGCTCAACCACAATGTACTGGAGCATATCTCATTTAAGGTCGAACCCGGAGAGACTGTCGGCATACTGGGTGCTACCGGCTGCGGAAAGACTTCTCTGGTACAGCTTATTCCGCGTCTTTATGATGTGACTGCGGGGCGCGTCCTTGTGGACGGCATTGACGTGCGTGATTATTCTCTTTACCATCTCCGTGAGGGCGTGGGCATGGTATTGCAGTACAACACGCTTTTTTCCGGCACGATTTCCGAGAACTTACGCTGGGGCAATGAGGATGCCTCCGATGAAGAGGTCGTACGTTATGCGGAGTACGCCCAGGCAGACAGCTTTGTTTCGTCCTTCAAGGAAGGTTACGACAAGATGATCGAACAGGGCGGTACCAACGTTTCGGGCGGACAGAAGCAGCGCCTGTGTATTGCCCGTGCACTGCTGAAGAGACCCAGGATCCTGATCCTCGACGATTCGACCTCTGCGGTAGACACCGCGACGGAGCGCCGGATCAACGAAGCGTTTGCCACCGAATTAAAGGAGACGACGAAGCTGATCATCGCACAGAGGATCGGGTCCGTGAAGGATGCCGACAGGATCATCGTCATGGATGACGGGCACATCGTGGACATCGGAAACCACGAGGAACTGATCAGACGCTGCAGCGAGTATCAGGAGATCTACTACAGCCAGGTGGAGAGAAATGAGGTGGCAGTATGACCCGTACGGAAAAACTGACCGCTTCATTGGAAAAAAGGTATGGAAAGCGCGTAGCAGCCGCAGGAAGCGGCGGTGGTCCGGGCGGAAGGAATGCCCGTGACCGGCAGGGCGGAAAGCCCAAGAATGTGCGCCATACCATCGGACGTCTCATGGTCTATGTACTGCAGGAAAAGGCACGTCTTGCAGGCGCGCTGGTCTGCGTGCTGATATCGACCTTTTCCATGCTTGCGGCTTCCTATATGCTGCGGCCCATCATCAATACCTATATCGTTCCTGTCGACGGGACCCGCGGGGATCCGGCGGGACTATTCAAAGCCCTGGTCGTTATGCTCTCGGTCTATATGGCGGGGATCATTTCCACCTACCTGCAATCGCGTCTGCTGATGCGCATCGGACAGAACAGTCTGCAGCGGATGCGGGAGGATCTCTTCAGCCATATGCAGGAGCTGCCGGTCCGATTCTACGACGGCAACACCCGCGGCGATCTGATGAGCCGTTTCACGAATGACATCGACAACGTCGGAAACATGCTGAGTTCTACCCTGATCTCTGTATTTACGGCGGGACTCACCCTGGCGGGCACCCTGGCATTGATGCTTTATACCAATGTTATCCTTACCTTCGTGACCATCCTTGTGATCCCGCTGATGCTGAAGGCAGTCACCAAGATCGCGCAGACCTCTGGAAAGTATTATTCTCTCCAGCAGTCTGCCCTGGGCGCGCTGAACGGATATGTGGAGGAATCCATCACCGGACAGAAGGTGATCAAGGTCTTCAATCACGAGGGGATCACAAAGGAAGAGTTCAATATTCTCAATGAAAAGCTGAAGGCGAACCAGATCAAGGCGCAGTTTTTCGGCGGCATCATGGGACCTGTTATGAACTGTTCCACCCAGGTGACGTATACGCTGACTGCCGTAGTCGGCGGCATTCTCTGTGTGCTGCGCGGTTTTGACATCGGAGGTCTGACGGTGTTTTTGAACTATTCCCGTCAGTTCGGGCGTCCGATCAATGAGATCGCCATGACCATGACATCCGTGTTTTCAGCTCTTGCAGGCGCAGAGCGTGTGTTTGCCGTGATGGATGCGGAGCCGGAGACACCGGACGACGCGGATGCCTATGTACCTCAGCCCATGCGGGGCGACGTTGTGATGGAGCATGTGAGCTTCGGCTACAACGAGGACCATATGGTCCTGAAGGATATCAGCCTTTATGCGCACCCCGGCCAGAAGATAGCTTTTGTCGGATCGACCGGTGCCGGCAAGACGACGGTCATGAACCTGCTTCCCCGCTTCTATGACGTACAGCAGGGCACGATCACCATCGACGGCGTTGAGATCCGACATTATCAGCGGGACGAATTGCGGAAGAATATCGCCATGGTCCTTCAGGAGTCACATCTGTTTACAGGGACCATCATGGAGAATATCCGCTACGGCCGCCTGGACGCCACGGACGAGGAAGTGATCGAGGCGGCGAAGACCGCTTCGGCGGATGCGTTTATCCGGCATCTGCCCATGGGCTACCAGACTGTGATCGACGGAGATGGTTCCAACCTTTCCCAGGGACAGCGGCAGCTTCTCAACATTGCCCGCGCCTCTGTGTCCCGCGCTCCGGTGCTGATCCTTGACGAAGCCACTTCTTCGGTCGATACAAGGACCGAACAGCTGATCAACGAGGGCATGCACCATCTGATGGACAGCCGTACGACCTTTGTTATCGCGCACCGCTTATCCACCGTGCGCGATGCCAACGCTATTATGGTCCTGGAACACGGTGAGATCATCGAACGGGGGACTCATGAGGACCTGCTGAAAATGCAGGGGCGCTATTATGAGCTTTATACCGGCAAGGCGGAGCTGGATTGAGACATGCCGTGATCTTTTTCCTGCGGGCATGTCATGGCATATCGGATCCTGCAGTCAGGACGATGTTGCCGCAAATATAAAACACCGGTGTCGGAAGATATATTCCCCCGACACCGGTGTTGATTATTTATCAATAAATCTTGGGCAATGCCTGCACGGGAGCCGTGAGGAAAATGCCTCAGTACTTCTTAGTTCTCTTCGGCGGCTGTATCGGCCGGAGCAGCTGCGGGAGCCGTCTCATCTTTGTCAGCCGGAAGTTCCTTCAGGAATTTCTCAACGGAGACGATCTTCACGCAGAGCGTAAAGAGGTTCATTGCGGAGCGGATCTCTTCCTCGCCCGGGAAGGACGGCGCAATACGGATGTTCTTATCCTCCGGATCGATGCCGTAAGGGAAGGACGCTCCTGCCGGAGTCATCTTGACACCCGCCTTCTTCGCATAGGAGACGATGGCTTTTGCGCAGCCCGGCAGGGAATCGAAGGAAATGAAATATCCGCCACAGGGCTTGGTCCAGGTACCGACGTTCAGGCCGCCAAGTTCCTTTTCAAGAATGTCTTCGACGATCTCGAACTTCGGACGCAGGATGTCAGCGTGCTTTCTCATATGCTCCACCACACCGTGGATATTCTTGAAGAAACGGACATGGCGCAGCTGGTTGACCTTGTCGTGGCCGATGGTCTGCACCTGCAGGCAGGCCTTGATATCTTCCAGGTTATTCAGGGAGGCAGCGCACATGGCAATGCCTGATCCCGGGAAGCTGATCTTGGAGGTGGAAGCGAATTTATAAACCAGGTCCGGATTGCCGGCACGCTTGCACTCTGCAAGGATCTCGATCAGGTGGTCCTGGTGGTGGTCATACAGATGATGTACGGTATAGGCATTATCCCAGTAAATACGGAAATCAGGCGCAGCCGGCTCCAGGCGGGCAAAACGCCGCACGGTCTCATCAGAGTAAGAGTTGCCGGTCGGATTGGAATACTTCGGCACGCACCAGATACCCTTGATGGAATCGTCTTCGCGGACAAGCTTTTCGACCAGATCCATGTCCGGACCGGTCGGAAGCATCGGGACATTGATCATTTCGATCCCAAAATACTCGAGGATCTTAAAGTGGCGGTCATAACCGGGCACCACACAGAGGAAGCTGACCTTCGGCAGCTTGCACCAGGGAGTAAAGCCCATGACGCCGTGGCTGTAGCTTCGGCTGATGAAGTCGAACATGACGTTGAGGGAAGAGTTTCCGAAAATGATGACATTGTCCGGATTGACTTCGAGGATGTCAGCCAGCAGTTCCTTGGCTTCCGCGATACCGCCCATGACGCCGTAGTTGCGGCAGTCAGCGCCATCCTCACAGGTCATGTCCACCTCGGAATTAAGGACATCCATCATACCCATGGAAAGGTCCAGCTGTGCCGGTGAGGGCTTGCCTCTGGACATATCCAGGCTCAGTGCCGCATAACGGTATTTCTTATACTGCTCATCCAGCTGCCTGCGTTCTTCCTGCAGCTCTTGTCTGTTCATTTCGCTATAGGGTTTCATCGGGACCTCGCTTTCCTTATATATAATGGCAGGCGCATCTTCTGCCAAACAGTGATCGTTTCTGAAAACTGGTTCTTTTAAGCCTAAAGTATAACATTCACTTTAATGGAGTGCAATGATAAACTGCGCGCCGGGATGTTGAAATTTCGGCCGGTGTAAGCCCGGAATTTAGGAAAATCTCACATATACGGAACAGAACTATGGTACATAAAGCATATGGAAACATGTATGAAATGCCTGTGGGATGGATGTGAAAAGCCTGGTTGATTCAAAGATATAAATGCATTAAAATGGATACAAAAGGATACTGCGCCGCATCCGAACGGATCATTGAGATCTGTTCGGGAAACGGCTGAAACTCCGGAAAATCCGAGGAACATCATGGAAATCGAAAAAGCAAAGATCGACCGCATAAAAGAACTCACGGACCTCCTGAATCTGGCAAGCAGGGTCTATTATCAGGAGGGCAGGGAAATGATGCCCAATATCGATTACGATCGGTATTACGATGAGCTTCTGGACCTGGAAAAGGAGACGGGATACCGTCTCAGCAACTCTCCCACACAGAATGTCGGTTATGAGATCATCTCAGAGCTTCCGAAGGAACGGCATGAGAGCCCGATGCTCTCCCTGGACAAGACCAAGTCGGCAGAAGACTTAAAAGAGTGGCTGAACGGCAAGACCGGCGTTTTGAGCTGGAAGCTCGACGGCATCACCTGTGTTGTGACCTATGAGGGAGGGGTACTTAAGAAGGCTGTCACGAGGGGCAACGGCGAGATCGGCGAGGTCGTTACCGGCAATGCCCGTTTCTTCGATAACCTGCCGGGACAGATCCCCTTTAAGGGAAAGCTCATCATTCGAGGCGAGGCGGTCATTTCCTACAGTGATTTTGACAAGATCAATGAAGAGATCGCAGATACAGCGGCGCGTTATAAGAATCCCAGAAACCTGTGTTCCGGTTCTGTCCGCCAGCTGGATCCCTCTGTGACCGCGGGACGCCATGTGCGGCTGATCGTGTTTACACTGGTCAGTGTGGAGGGCACCGAAGCCGCGCCGGAGATCCCGGATTTCCATAACTCTTTCGCAGCCCGTTTCGACTGGCTCGAAAAGCAGGGCTTCGAGGTGGTGGAGCACAGGTTTACGGATGCAGGGACCATTGACGCTGACATCGAAAGCTTCAAGGAAAAGATCCCGACGTATGATATTCCTTCGGACGGGCTGGTGCTGGCATTTGAGGATGTCGCCTACGGCATTTCCCTTGGGCGCACAGCCAAGTTCCCGCGTAATTCCATCGCTTTCAAATGGCAGGATGAGACTGCCGAGACTATACTCAGGGAGATCGACTGGTCTGCCTCACGCACCGGTCTGATCAATCCTGTGGCTGTTTTCGATCCGGTCGAGCTGGAAGGCACCACCGTTTCCCGCGCCAGCGTGCATAATGTCAGCATCGTGGAGGAGCTCCAGCTCGGGATCGGCGATCGTATCACGGTCTATAAAGCCAATATGATCATTCCCCAGATCTCTGATAACCTTACCCGAAGCGGATCACTTGAGATCCCCAAGACCTGTCCGGTCTGCGGTGGAGAGACGGAAGTCCGAAGAGATGCCAATGCCGCCTTGCTGTATTGTCTGAATCCGGACTGCCCTGCCAAAAAAGTCAAGTCTTTCGCGCAGATGGTAAGCCGGGATGCCCTGAATATTGACGGACTTTCGGAAAAGACCCTTGAGAAGCTGATCGGAGAGGGCTTCATCCATCATTTTGCGGATCTGTTCGGACTGGAACGGTATCGGGAGAAGATCGCGGAGCTGGAGGGTTTTGGTGACAGATCTGCCGCAAACCTGATCGACGCGGCGGCAAAGGCTTCAGAGACAGATCTGTACCGGCTGCTCTACGGCTTGGGGATCCCCGGCGTCGGATTGGCAGGCGCAAAGCTGATCTGCCGCGCGTTCGGCAATGATCTCAGCCTCATTATGGATGCAGACAGGGAAAGCCTGATGGCGATCGACGGGATAGGACCGGTGCTCGCTGACAATTTCGTACGCTTTTTTGCCGGGGAAGCGAACCGGGAGGAGACAGAACAGACAGCAGCCCGGCTTACATTCCGGGAGGCAGAAGCATTGCCGGGAGAAGAGACGGCGGTATTTGCCGGGAAGACCTTTGTGATCACCGGAGACGTCAGTGTTTTCAAAAACCGCCGGGCGGTCACGGAGGTGATCGAGCGCCTCGGCGGCAAAGCTGCCGGGTCCGTATCAGCCAAGACCTCCTATCTCATCAACAATGACAATATGAGTGCTTCATCCAAGAATAAAAAGGCAAAGGAGCTCGGGATCCCGGTCATTACAGAGGCGGAATTCATCGCTATGCTGCCGGAAGAAATACGGCCCCAGATATAATAGTTGACATAAGTGTGTATGCCGCGCATTATCCGGCCAAGTCCGGATCCTTAGTATCATAGGAGGAATGCAATATGTATGAGCAAATGAATGAAAAGCTGGCTTCTTTCGGTGTGGTTCCGGTGGTGGTGCTGAATGACGCTGAACGGGCGGTACCGCTGGCGCAGGCCCTGACAGACGGGGGCCTGGGCGTCGCGGAGGTGACCTTTCGGACCGCCGCGGCCGAGGAATCGATCCGTCGCATCTCGGAGGCGTTTCCGGAAATGCTGGTGGGTGCCGGCACGGTACTGACGACCGGGCAGGCTGAGCGCGCGGCAGCTGCGGGTGCGAAGTTCATCGTTTCTCCGGGATTTGATCCGGAAGTTGTGGACTGGTGTATCGAGAGGCAGATCCCTGTCTACCCGGCGATCGCCACTCCTACCGAAGCAATGATGGGCATCCGGCGGGGGCTGACACTTCTGAAGTTTTTCCCGGCGGAGCAGGCGGGAGGCCTTCCGATGATCAAGGCAATGTGCGGTGCGCTGAAAGGTATCCGCTTCATGCCGACCGGCGGTATCAACAAGGATAACCTGCGCAGCTATCTGGAGAGTCCGCTGATCGCGGTCGCCGGAGGTTCCTGGATGGTCAAGAGCGCCCTGATCGATGCGGGAGAGTATGATAAGATCACGGCTCTTTGCAGGGAAGCACTTGAGATCGTGCATGAGATAAGAAAATGAGTGAATAGGAGAGTATACGATGGCTAAGATCATTACCATGGGCGAGATCATGCTCCGCCTTTCCACACCCAATAACGAGCGTATTATCCAGGCAGATGAGTTCGATGTCTGCTATGGCGGAGGTGAGGCCAATGTCGCCTGTACCTGTGCCAATTACGGACTTGAGACCGAGTTTGTGACGGCGGTCCCGGATAATCCGATCGGGGAAGCCGCTGTTGCGGAACTTCGCAAATACAATATCGGAACCCATTACATTTCCCGCAGCGGAAAGCGGCTTGGGATCTACTTCCTGGAATCCGGCTCCTCCGTTCGCCCCTCCAAGGTAATATATGACAGGGCGGGCAGTTCCATCACTGAGGCAAAACCGGAACAGTTTGATTTTGACGCGATCTTCAGCGACGCGGATTGGTTCCATTTCACGGGCATTACTCCGGCAGTCTCAGACGATGCGGCAGAGCTTGTACGCGCGGCCTGTAAGGCGGCAAGGGCAGCCGGCGTGACCGTGAGCTGCGACCTGAATTTCCGCAAAAAGCTCTGGTCTTCGGAAAAAGCGCAGAAAGTCATGACGGATCTTATGCAGTATGTGGATATATGTATCGGCAATGAGGAAGATGCGGACAAAGTCCTCGGCTTCAAACCCGCGGGTACGGACGTGACGAAGGGCAAGCTGGATCTGGGCGGCTATGAGGATATTTTCAACCAGATGTGTGACCGGTTTGGCTTCCGCTATGTGGTATCTTCTCTGCGTGAGTCTCATTCCGCGTCGGATAACGGTTGGTCCGCCTGTATCCTGGACGGAAAGACACGCGAATTCTATCATTCCAAAGCTTACCGGCTCCATCCGATCGTAGACCGTGTCGGCGGCGGTGACGCTGTTGCCGGCGGCCTTATTACACGGCTTGCGGAGGGTGCGGATATGAAGGATGCCTTGGAGTTCGCGGTTGCCGGTGCGGCCCTGAAGGCTACGATCCCCGGCGATTTCAACCATGTGTCCCGTGAAGAAACCATGACGCTCATGGGCGGCGACGGATCGGGAAGAGTACAGAGATGATTTACCCCGGAGAAAGGAGACCATATGGACAAAAAGGCAATGTATAAACTGTCTTACGGCCTCTTTGTCGTGACATCGGAGCTTGACGGCAGATTCAACGGATGCATCAGCAATACCGCGATGCAGGTCACGACAGAACCGAACCAGATCGTCATCGCGATCAATAAGACAAATCTGACGCATGATTATATGCTGGCTTCCAATAAGTTCAATGTATCCATCCTCAGCCAGGATGCCGACTTCTCACTGTTCCGGCATTTCGGTTTTCAGTCGGGACGTGATGTGGATAAATTTGCGGACTTTCAGGATTACAGGAGATCGGGAAATGGACTGCCCTACATTACGAGCGGCACGAATGCCTGGATGAGCTGCTGGATCGACCGGACAATCGATCTGGGTACACACACTCTCTTCATAGCAATGGTCACGGATGCGGAGGTACTTTCTCCAACTCCGTCATGCACGTATGAGTATTATATGACCAATATAAAGCCAAAGCCTAAGAAGACCTCCGCGCCGCAGGGGAAGACCATCTGGCGCTGCCGGATCTGCGGATATGAGTATGAAGGAGAGGAACTGCCCGCGGATTTTATCTGCCCGATCTGCAAGCATCCTGCCAGTGATTTTGAAAAGGTGATCGTGTAAACAACAGCTGCGCCGAAGACGGTGAGACACAGCCGGATCCGTGCCGGCAGAGCCTGAAAAAACAGACAGATGAAAAGACTGATACGCAGGGATCAAGTAGTCGTTCTGGCGTATCAGTCTTTACTGTTTAACCGGTTCCGGTAAGATACAGATGCACTCGCGGAAGGTGAAGCCGGGTCTATTCCCGCGATGCGTCCGCACCCGGCATCTGCGCAAGCAGAACGGCGGTAAAGACCAGCAAGCAGCCGGCAAGTTCTTTTGGACTGAGGCGTTCATGCAGGATCACCCAGCCGGCGAGTGCCGCGAAAACAGACTCCAGGCTCATGAGCAGCGTTGCTGTCGCGGGTTCGGTGTAGCGCTGTGCGAGGATCTGCAGCGTATAGGCGACGCCGCTTGACATAATAGCTGTGTAAAGAATAGACCAGCGGGCATTCAAAACGGAAGACAGAAAAACATTCCATGAGGCAGAGCCGCCCGGAAGTTCCGTAAGCAGGATAAAGGGAAGAGAGAGTACTGCAACTGTGAAGAACTGTGCCTGAGACATACGCACTCCGTCCACCGGCCCTTCATTGAAATGATCGATCACCAGTATGTGAAGGGAGAAGAAAAAGGCGCAGCAAAGCACGAGAAGATCTCCGTGCCCGACGGAAAAGCCTTCTTTAATACAAAGCAGCCAGAATCCGCCAATGGCGATGATCACACTGAGCCAGACGACAGGCGGGACCCTTTTTTTCAGGAAAATGCCCAACACCGGAACGATCACTATATAGAGCGCTGTGACGAAACCTGCCTTACCCGCTGTGGTCATGCTGATACCGTACTGTTGGAAGGAACTGGCGATAAACAGGAATACGCCGCAGAAAATGCCGTTACGGCGCGAGGTATGATCGATCGTTCGGTAAGCGGATCCTTCATCGTTTTCCGAATTGATCCCGTTTTCAGCATAAGAAACAGTACCGTTTCTTTTCATCCGGTCAAAAGCGGCGATCACAGGAAATAATACGAATCCTGCAATGAGGTTGCGTACACCGTTGTATGTAAAGGGACCGACATGGTCCATGCCGGTGCTCTGTGCCACAAAGGCTGTTCCCCAGATCAGGGCGGTCAGCAGCAGCATCAGATTTCCTTTCATTCTTCGTGTCACAGATCCTTCTCCCTACAGAAACTTTCATCTATACAGATATGTTGTTTATATCACAACAGCCATGACGTGCGCAAGGTATAAGGCTGACTGGATGTTGATGCCACGGTTGTCTGGGAAAATAATTACAACTAAAATTATTTGCATGCAAATATTTGTGCAAAAAATGTACAACATGAAAAACAGACTTGTGATATACTCAATATGTTTCAGAATGCGGAAATATGTGCTTCCGCTTTTTAAACATGTGATTACCGCAGCTTTCCGGCGTCGGCGGCACACCCTGCCGGATGCGGGAGAGTTACCTTAAAGCAGCAGTATATTTTAAGAAAGGGGACTATATTATGGGCCTTGCGACATTCCGGGGAGGTGTCCATACCTACGAAGGCAAGAACCTGAGCGAGCATTGTGCGATACAACCGCTGGAGTTTGACGGTGAGTTTGTATTTCCGATGTCCCAGGGTATCGGCGCACCCTCCAAACCCATTGTGGCCAAGGGCGACTATGTGCTGGCCGGGCAGAAGATAGCGGAACCGGGCGGATTCATTTCCGCAGTGGTCAATTCTTCTGTTTCCGGTACGGTCAAGGCAGTCGAGCCCAGGCTGACTACCATGGGCACAAAGACCATGTCGGTCGTCATTGAGAGTGACGGCAAGTACGAGACTGTGGAAGGGATCGGACAGGAAAGAGATTATACGAAGCTTTCCAAGGACGAGATCCGCAGTATCGTCAAAGAAGCAGGTATCGTCGGTATGGGCGGTGCCGGATTCCCGACCCACGTCAAGCTGGCTCCCAAGAGCGACGATGCTATCGAGTACGTTATTGCCAATGGTTCCGAGTGTGAGCCTATGCTGACCAATGACCATCGTCTGATGCTCGAAGAGCCGGAACGTATCATAGGCGGCCTGAAGGTCTGCCTGCAGCTCTTCCCGAATGCAAAGGGCGTGGTCGCGATCGAAAACAATAAACCGGACGCGATCGAGCGTATTCAGAAGGAGATCGGGGATGACCCGAGGATTTCCGTGACTGTCATGCGCACCAAGTATCCGGAAGGCGGTGAGCGACAGCTCATTTTTGCCGTGACCGGCCGTCACATCAATTCCACCATGCTTCCTGCTGACGCAGGCTGCGTGGTCGATAATGTAGCCACACTTGCGGCCATCTACGACGCGGTCGCCAAGAGCACCCCGATCATGGAGAAGGCTATCACGATCACCGGTGACGCTATGAAGAATCCGGCAAATGTCCGCATCCGGCTGGGTGTCAGCTACGGCAGGATCGCCGAGGCGTTGGGAGGCTACAAGGAGCCTCCGCAGAAGATCATCTGCGGCGGGCCGATGATGGGCATGGCCCTTTGGAACACTGACGTTCCCGTATGTAAGAATACCTCCGCGCTCTGCGCGTTCCTGAAAGATGAGGTCACGATCGATCCCGGCACCCATTGTGTGCGCTGCGGACGCTGCGTTGACGCTTGTCCGATCTTCCTGGTCCCGCCGCTCATGGCAAAGGCTGCGGAGCGCAGGGACATCGCCAAGTTCGAGGAGCTGAACGGAATGGAATGCATCGAATGCGGCACCTGTTCCTATATCTGCCCGGCCAAGCGCCCGCTGACACAGTTCTTCAAGCAGATGCGCCGTGATGTCATGACCGCGCGCAGAGCAAAACAGGCAGCCGAAGCCGCCAAGAAGGCCGAAGCTGAAAAGAAAGCATAAGGAGGAGACAGAATATGGATAACGACATCATTAAGAGCCTTCCCCATGTGTCCTCCTCGCCCCACTTCAGGAGCAATCTGACGACAAGGAGAGAGATGCTCGACGTCATCATCGCGATGATCCCGATCACTCTCTGGGGTACCTTCCATTTCGGATTTTACAGCCTGCTGGTCGTGATCGCCACCGTGATCACCGCAGTGGCTTCCGAGTATCTGTATGAGAGACTGATGCATCTTCCGATCACGATTGGTGACCTTTCCGCAGTGGTCACGGGAATGATCCTTTCCCTGAACATGCCGCCGAGCATTCCTGTATGGGTCCCGATGATCGGCGCCGTGTTTGCCATCGTGGTGGTCAAGCAGCTTTACGGCGGTCTCGGCCAGAACTTTATCAACCCGGCTATCGCGGGCAGATGTTTCCTGCATATTTCCTTTGCCGGCCTGATGAACAATTTCTCCTGCGCCAACATCGGTTTTGACGCCATGACCGGCGCGACTCCGCTGGCAGCGATCCGTGCCGGCACACCGTACAGCTACTGGGATCTGTTTATCGGCAACACCCCGGGCACGATCGGCGAGGTCTCCATCCTCTGCCTTCTGATCGGTATCAGTTATATGATCGCGCGCAACATCATTACACCGCGTATACCGGTCACCTATATTGTGACATTCTCGATCTTCATGTTCATTGCGGGCGGGTTCGATTTTAATTACCTGATCCTGGAACTGCTGTCCGGTTCGATCGTTTTCGGTGCCTGCTTCATGGCCAACGACTACGTTACCAGTCCGGTGACGCACGGAGGACAGGTGGTCTACGCGGTCTTCCTGGGAGTGATGACGGGCGTTATACGTACCTTCTCGCCTTCAGCGGAGGGCGTTTCCTACGCCATCCTTTTCGGCAACCTGCTTGTACCGATCATTGAGCGTTACACCATTCCCACGCCGTTCGGAAAGAGAGGTAACAAAAAGGTATGAACAACATCATCAAAGACGCGATCAAACTCTTTCTGATCACGCTGATCGCCGGTGTTGCGCTCGGCTTCGTGCACGAGCTGACACTCGAACCGATCGCGAAAGCGCAGCAGGAAGCTGCCAATACGACGTACCGCGAGGTCTTTCCGGAGATGGCTTCCGTCAGCGAGACGGACGAACTGAAAGCGCTGGTGGAGTCTGTACAGGCAGAAGTAGCCGGCTGGGGCTATGGGAAGGTCAGTATTGACGGTGCCATGGAAGCTCTCGATGCTTCCGGCAACAGGCTCGGCTATATCATCAATGCTTCTTCGAAGGAAGGATACGGCGGTACCGTGCAGATCTCTACCGGTATCGATGCGAACGGAAAGCTGACAGGTCTCGGTTTCTTAAGCCTCAGCGAGACTCCGGGTCTGGGCATGCGTGCCAAGGAACCGGCATTCCGTGACCAGTTTGCCGGCAAGGATGCCTCCGGCGATCTCGCGCTGATCAAGACGGGCGGTGCAAATGATACCCAGATCGATGCCATCAGCGGCGCGTCCTACACTTCCGGCGCGGTGACCAACGCCCTGAATGCGGCGATCCGTTTTGCAAATAACTACCTGGGCTGAGAAAGGAGGACGTCATGAATAAACTATCGAACTCCGAAAGAATTTTTAACGGACTCTGGAAAGAGAATCCTCTGTTCGTTCTGATGCTGGGCACCTGCCCGACACTGGCTGTCACTACTTCTGCCTTCAATGGCATCGGCATGGGCCTGTCCTCCACGGCAGTGCTGGTGTTTTCCAACCTGATCATCGCATTGATGCGCAATGTGATCCCGGACCGTCTCCGTCTTCCGGCAGAGATCGTCGTCGTGGCTTCCCTGGTCACCGTGGTCGACATGCTGATGGCAGGTTTTACACCGGCGGTCTACAGCGCGTTGGGCATCTACATCCCGCTGATCGTCGTTAACTGTATCATCCTGGGACGCGCGGAAGCATTTGCCATGAAGAACAATCCGATCATTTCGTTCTTTGACGGACTGGGCATGGGCCTTGGCTTTACCGTGGCGCTGGTCGCCATCGGCGCTGTCCGTGAGATCATCGGATCCGGTACTCTTTTCGGATTCCACATTCTTCCGGCGAGCTATGTTCCGTGTTCCATCTTCATCCTGGCGCCGGGTGCATTCTTCGTTTTCGCAGGGCTGACCGCACTGCAGAACAAGCTTAAGATGCCGAGCGCTACCAACGGCGATGCCCGTCCTCTGGACAGCGAGAGCGGAGAGGCCTGCATGCATAACTGCATGACCTGCGGCATCAAGGGCTGCAGTACCAGAACAAAGTAAGGAGGGGCAGAGAGTATGAATCTGATTGCAATAGCTATAAGCTCATGTCTCGTCAGCAATGTCGTGCTGAGCCAGTTCCTCGGTATCTGTTCCTTCATCGGTGTTTCTACAGATATCAAGACCTCTGCCGGTATGGGCGGCGCGGTCGTATTCGTTATTACCATGGCTTCGATCGTTGCCAGCCTGATCTATGACTTTGTCCTGATCCCGTTCGGCCTCGATTATCTCAAGACCATCGTATTCATTCTGATCATTGCGGCTCTCGTGCAGATCGTCGAAATGTTCATGCATAAGTGTATGCCTGCCCTGTACAACGCGCTGGGCATCTATCTTCCGCTGATCACTACCAACTGCGCCGTTCTCGGTGTCGCCATCACGAATGCGCAGAACAGCTACAATTTTGCGGAGTCTGTCGTCAACGGTTTTGCGACAGCGGTCGGTTATCTGATCGCGATCGTACTGCTGGCCGGTATCCGTGAACAGATCGTGGACAATGATATCCCGCACAGCTTCCAGGGTGCGCCGATCGTCATTGTAACAGCAGCGATCATGTCGATTGCATTCTTCGGATTTTCCGGACTGATGAATTAAGGAGGAGAGCCGAAATGAGTATAACTGCAATTATCATCGCTGCTGCCGTTATCGCGGTCACCGGTATCATTGTCGGTATCGGTCTGGGATTGTTCGGCGAGAAGTTCAAAGTTGAGGTTGATGAGAGGGAAGCGGCCATCCGTGAAGCGCTTCCGGGCAACAACTGCGGCGGCTGCGGATATCCGGGCTGCGACGGCTGTGCCAAGGCGATCAACGAGGGCAATGCCCCTGTCAATGCCTGTCCTGTAGGACAGAAGCCCTGTTGGGACGCGATCGCGGCTATCCTGGGCGTTACGGCAGGCGAGAGTGAGAAGAAGGTCGCTTTTGTCAAATGTGCCGGCACCTGCGATAAGGCACCGTCCAGATATGATTATTTCGGATTCGACGACTGCAACGCCATGAGCCCGGTACCCGGTGCCGGCGACAAGGCCTGCGAGTTCGGATGTCTCGGTCACGGATCCTGCGTGAAGGCCTGCCAGTTCGACGCGATCCACATCGTCAACGGTATTGCGAAAGTCGATGAGAGCAAGTGCACCTCCTGCGGCGCCTGCGTCAAGACCTGTCCGCGCAAGCTGATCGAACTTGTTCCGGCTGCTGCTGCGGTCCGCGTCCAGTGCTCCAACAAGGACAAGGGCAAGGCGGTCATGGATGTCTGCCAGGCCGGCTGTATCGGATGTACGCTCTGCACCAAGCAGTGCCAGTTCGATGCCATCCACATGGACGGTAATATTGCCAAGATCGATTACGA
>JAEEGL016154717.1_pt1 | contig 15633 bp, 14 predicted proteins | sample 9134231 | NCBI WGS metagenome assembly JAEEGL01 (sample SAMN16246548, study PRJNA631951) | gut metagenome | biome: gut microbiome; feature: rumen; material: fiber-attached | host: Bos | place: Iran: Karaj | collected 2018-10
CCGCTGCATCCACAAGCTTCCACTTGCGGGTAACGGACTTGGGGTTTACCGTAATGGTCTTCATGTAAATCCTCTAGTTAGATGATTCCGGGACAAAGGCGTCCCGAGAAATGCAGGCTAAATATAGAAGGTTCCGGCCCCGCCTACAAGGGTAAAAAAGTCGTTTTTTATAAAAATCCTTGAAATATAGGGCTTTTTCGTTCTATCAATTATACTAATTGTATTAATTGATATATTGTTTTGGTCCTTATCATAACGCAACAGAACAGAGAGAAACATCACCCGCCGAAATTTATTGATAGAATTTCGTCCTTAAAGTACTGCAATGAGGAAAACCTTATTATGGGTTTGTCGAGATTTGCCCCCGTCTTGTTACATTCGGCATAATAACGCAAAAACGCCTTAAACTTCTCTTCAACCCTTTTCATATTATCCCGTAACTCTATAAATTCTGCGTGATCTATTATCGCAGGCATCCCAATATCCCTTTCAGTCACAATGACCGCTTTTGAAAAATCTAGGGCGGGAATTTTTCCTTCTTTACTCAGATTGCGACGGCCAGAAGTCGAAAAGAAAAAGCAGTGCGATAGTTTACCATGCTTTGGGCGATGGGCACTAGTCCGAAACGGAATCGCAAATGTGAGTGAATCTATCTGAACAACCAATACAAGGTGAGGTCTTGCAGGTTTATTCAAAATTTCTATGTGCTCCTTATGCCGTTCAAAGAATTCGGCATTGAGCCTGACGATAGAGTGGTTCTCTAGCATATTTACCCCCCAAAAAAAATAATGCCGTCTTTTTATACTTTCATATAAAAAAACGGCATCAAAAACGGTCTTTCTTTTTTTTCTCAGGCAGCGACCTACCGCCCTGTTTCATCTGTTTGGCCTTTCTTTTTTTCTCAGGCGGCGACCTACCGCCCTGCTCTTATAAATATACATAATTCTTTCTGGAAAGACAAGTAAAATAAATCGTTTTTTGCGGGAGAGGCAACAGTCGTTTGCAAATTGTAAAAAAGGGGGAGGTTTTGTAAAATAACGGGAAGGCAAGGCATAAAACGGTCTACTTCTCCGTCTATTACGTCGGAGGCACAATGAAAGACCAACAGAAATTGCTAGAAATCGCATCTCTTTCAAACATTCCCGTATTGCTGCAAGGGGAATCTGGCGCAGGCAAAGAGGTGGCAGCGCGATTCATTCATAATCACGGTCAACGGAGAGAAAGTCCATTCGTGGCGCTGAACTGCAGTTCCATACCCCAAAGCCTTGCCGAAAGCATCTTGGAAGGGTCGATCAAGGGAGCGTTCACCGGAGCGGTAGATGAAAAGCTGGGGCTTGTGCGCTCTGCAGAAGGAGGCACCCTTTTTCTAGACGAGATTGGCGAGCTCCCACTAGAGACCCAAAGCAAGCTGCTGCGGATTCTACAGGAGAAGGCCGTGACTCCCGTAGGAGCAGCCCAAAGCATTCCCGTGAACTTTCGCCTAATATGCGCCACCAACCGAAATCTGAAAATGGAAATCGCCGATGGAAATTTCCGTGCAGACCTATTCTTCCGTATCAACGTGTTCCCTATCGAGATTCCGCCCCTACGGGCAAGGCGAGATTTTGACATCGTAGCATCGAACCTGTGGCGAGAAGCACGAAGCCAAGCGACCGCTCGTATCGACGGGAGCAATTCCAGTAGCCGAGACCTTTCCCCCGAAGAGATGGAACTTTTGAAAGCCTGCCCCTGGCCAGGAAACGTGCGCCAGCTAAAAAACATATTGCAAAGGTATTCTGTGTTAAAACCCTACGACGTGTCGCTCACCGAAATTCTAACGCAAGAATTTTCGGTACCCAAGCTTTACGAAAAAAACATCTGCTCCATATACGTGACAAATTTTTTGAGAAAGCGAAAGAAAAAGCCTACGTTTACCGACATCGAAGAAACGCTGCTGCTATGCAAAGGCAACAAGTGCAAGGCAGCGCGAAAGCTGGGAATCAGCCGCGGGAGCTTATGCTACCAACTGCAAAAAGGTCGTGTGAAGATAGCGAGTTAGAGTTAGAACCGAAGGCCCACAGCAATGTGGTGGTTGCCGCCATCGAAGGCAAGACGCGGGGAGTATCCGTAGTCAAAGACGATCATGCCAAAGACCACGCCAAGGCCGCAGGCAACACCTGTAGAATAGTCATCGCTTTCGTCTTTACGGACTGACGTTCCCAAGCGAAGCATCAAGGTTTCGGCATAGGCGATTTCGGCCCCGAACAGTCCCTGGATTTCGGTATCGGCACGGCGGTAGGCGTCGGCAGAAACATGGACACGCCACCTTTCCGTAACGGGAATCATACCTGTAATACCTGCCTGAAGTGCCATAGGAGCGTATTCATCCTCTTCGTCGTAAGCGGTAACGTAGCCCGCGTTAGTGAGAGTCGCGCCAAAAGCCACGTAGCGGTTTACCTTGAAAGATCCACCAATGTCTCCGAGAATGGCGTAAGCCGTTTCGTCTTCGATAGTCTGGCTTGCAAAGCGTGCGGTCACGCCCCAGTTGAAGGCGGAATTACGACTACCGAGACCAAGCTGTGCAGCCCAGGCATAAGCACCATATTCCCCGGTTTCTAAACCATTCTCATCGCGACCTTCGATATCGTCGTAACCGAGATAATCTAAGCCTGCAGAAAACGTAAACTTTTTAGCAAAGGGTAGCCCGTAATAAACATTGATAAAACGGTCCGAACCCATGCCGTCAAAGACAATCTGGTTGAGCCCGAATTCTGCCGATTCCACTGCACTCATGGCCAGGGGATTTCGCGTCACTTCAGAGGCCCGTGCAGGGTCTGCAACACCTGCACCCGCCATGGCGGCGCTACGAGGCGAAACCTGCAACGCAAGAAACTTCATGGTCACGCCACCCGGATCTACGTTCCAATACTCCCCAGCAAAAGCAAGGGAGCCCGTAACAAGAGCGGCGGTAACAAGTTTCTTGAACATATGGCTACAAGATACAAAAAAAGACCACCCAAGTTTTCTAAATTTGCAGACATGTTGAGCGTAATTGTCCTTGCGGTGCTCACTACGGTCTATGCCGTAGCCATTCTCACGTTTGCCGTGGGAATTATCCGCACGCACCGTCACAAGGGGAGCGCCACGCCCTATGTTTCTGTGGTCATTCCCATGCGAAACGAGGAACAGTTCTTGCAGCGGACCTTGGACGCCCTAGCCGCCCAGGAATACGAAGGACAATACGAGATTATCTGTGTAGACGACCGCTCCACCGATTCTACAGGAAAAATCCTGGACGAGTTTGTGGCTACCCACTCTGACAAGTTCCGGGCCCTGCACTTAGACCCAAACCTCCCGAAGGTAGAAAGCCCCAAGAAACGAGCCCTAGAAGCAGGGTTCAAAGAAGCCCGTGGCGAAGTGCTGTTGATTATGGACGCCGACTGCGTGCCCACCAAGCGCTGGCTCGCCTCCATGGCAGGCAGATTCGAAGGGGACATCGCCATCGTCCAGGGGCCAAAGCGCAATACCGGCGGCTGGAGCCCCGTGCATCAGTACCAGAGGCTCGAAACCCTAGCTTACACCTCCATCGAAGCCGCCGGATTCAGCCTGGGTCACCCTATGCTGGCCAGCGCCGCCTGCCTTGCCTATAAGAAGGACCTGTTCTTCAAGGTAGGCGGGTTCGGAGACCTGGTGAACCTTTCCAGTGGCGACGACGACATGCTCATCCACAAGATGATCAAGGAGCCGGGGGTACAGTTCTGCTACAACCTGAGCGCCGACGCCCTTATAGACACAGCCCCGGTAGATTCCCTGAGGGCCCTGTTCTTCCAGCGGGCGCGTTGGAGCAGCAACGGAACCAAGTACGACAGCCACCTTTACACTCTGGGCCTCTCCCTCATCTACACATTCTTGGTATGGCTTCTCGTAAGCCCCTTCCTAGTAGCTTTTGCAGACTTCCCTATCGCCTGGTTCGCTATTCCCATGGGCGTGAAGATCCTGTGCGATTTGATTTTCCTTACCTGCGCCGCCGTGAAGCTCCATTCCAAACGGCTCCTGCTGGCCCTGCCCGTTACCGAAATCATGCAGGTGCCCATCAACGTGTTCGCGGTGCCCTTCGGGCTCCTCGGGCTGTTCAAGTGGAAATAAACCTAGAACCCTAACTTGGTTCTAGCCCAGGCTTCTGCCTGTTCTGCATTTTGCAAGGCGCCATCCAACTGAAGTTCGAAACTTTCGTGAATCAGTTCACCAAACTGCTTGCTGGGTTTTAATCCAAGAGTCATCAAGAAACGCCCCGTAAGGAGCGGCTCCGGAGCCTTTTCGTACACGCCCAATTCAAGAGCGCGGGTCTTTAGGCGATTAGCAAAAATCATGCGCAAATCTTCAGGGTACTGCGGATTGGACGCCGTAAAAATACAGCATTCCCGCAAGCCATCCAAAGCTACAGACAGCCGCCTAATAAAAGCATCATCAGGGAAAGACGCATTAGGCGTAATCGAAGCCGCATGCTTCAGCAACCTGGGAACATTCCGCAGGATTTTCACCTCGTTGGTCATGCCACCAAGAAATTTCTCCCAATCTTCGCCACTGGAATTCCCCGAAAGCAGGGCGCTGAATGCAAGGGTCAATCTAGAATCTTCACTTTCTCCCACCGCATTCCTAGAAACATTGTCCAAAAACTGTCCCAGTTTCTCGTAACTATCGTCCAGGGGTTTCACTTCGGGGAAAAACCGCAGCAAGTCCATTTCCAGAAACGCCTGCAAGCCAAGAGAAGGCTTACCCGGCTTCAAGAGCCACTTCTTGAATTCCTCGTAAATACGTTCCTTAGAAAGATCTTCTAGAGAAAGGCTTTTGCAAAGCTCCGCCGTTTCTGGCGCTAGGGTCAGCTCGAAACGGCTCGCGAACTGCACACCCCTCAAAATGCGCAGGGAGTCTTCGGCAAAAGCCTCGCTCACATGCCGGAGTACATGGGCCTTCAGGTCGTCCATGCCACCGTAGGGGTCGCAAAGCGTCAGCTCTGGAAGTTCCATGCCCATGGCGTTAATGGTAAAGTCCCTACGAAGAGCCGCCTCTTTAAAACTGAGCTTCTCGTCGGTATGCACCACAAACCCGCGGTGGCCATAGCCAACCTTGTTCTCGGTGCGCGGGAAAGAAAAGTCCAGCGAAAGGCCTTTCATGGCCAGGTGAATCACACCAAAAGCTTTTCCTACCAGATTGGTACGGCCATACTTCGAAAGGAGCGGCACCAAAGCGTCTTGGGCCATGTCATAAACTTCGATATCGTAGTCCCTGCAAGATTTTCCAAGCAATGCGTCACGGACCCAGCCGCCCACCAAAAAGGCGCGGCCGCCTGCGTCACGGATTTCACCCGCTATCTTCAGCAGGCGCCCCGGAAGTTCGGGCGAGAATTCTGTACCCGAAAGTGTACGCACCGTAATCATTATTCTTGCGTAGCCTCGACTGTCGTACTATCTGTAGTTGTCACACTATCTGACGGGGCCTCTGGCGCAGGCGTAGCGGAACTGTCCGATGGAACAGCGGCCGTAGAATCCCGCGGCACTACAGTCACTGCGGAGTCAGATGCCGTATACACTTTCTTTGTGGTATCCTGAGAGGCAAAGCGCTCGTAAATGCTACGGCGTTCTTCGGCCGAGCCCTGTTTCTTTTTGGCTTCTTCTTCACGACAAGCCCGCAGTTCCTCTTCCATAAACACACGCTGGTCGGGCGAATAGCTCATAGAATTATAGCGGTACTCTATCTCGTCGCAGACAACACCTTGACGCTGGCCAGCGCAAGATACCAAAAAACAAACACAAACTCCAAGCAGGCCAAAGCCCAAAACAAAAACAGATTTTTTTGCGACGTTCTTCATTGCAGAAACCTCTAATGAATTAGAATAATTTTTCCGGTCTTTATCCGGAATCCCTTGCGGACTACATAATGATAAACCCCTGGCGCCACCAGTTTCCCGTTAGCATCGGTTCCATCCCATTCTGCGCGGCCTCCCAAAATATCCTTGTCATAGAAAGATTTTACTAGGGCACCACCACGGTTATAAATACTCACGAAGGAATCTTCAGAAACGTTATCGATAAAAAGGTGATACCCTTGTTTGGGTCGGAACGGATTCGGGTACGCCTTCACCTCTGCAGGTGTATTAGACGTCATAAACTTTTCTGCATTCTTCAAATCGTTACGGGTGTAGCGAGTAACACCGCCCTCGTGAGCAAACCAGGCCATACCTAGAACAGGGTCGATTGCCATGTCATTTATCCGGTCACTCAGCATTCCATCGCTAGTTGTAAAATGGATAGCCGAAAGTGTATCCTTAGACTTACCCTTCTTGGCCAAACGGAAAGCTCCCTTGTCAGTTGTACCCAGCCAGATATTCCCCTGAACATCCCTATCCATCGCTGAGTACTCGGCACCGATCAGCCCCTTAGTGGAACTGGGTTGTACAAGAGTATCCCTATCCTCTTCCATGTAGGCTAGGTTTCCCATGGTGATCATCCACAAGCTACCATCATCTTTATCAAAGGCAAAATCTAGCGGAGACCTGTTCTCTGGAGTGGGAATGTTCTTCTTCTCTTTCATTAAAAGCCTTCCGCCGTTCTTTGCTGGAGGCGGAATGATAAACTTGTCTAAGGAACCTGCGATATTGGCAACCACAGCCTCTTTCGAAGAGACATAAACAATCCAGTCGCCTGTCTTTTCATCTACTTTCGAGGCCAGAACACCCGCAATGGGAGTGCTCCCTACACCCGAGAGGCAACTGATTTCCCAATCCCTAGAGATATAGACCAAACCATAAGCCTTCTCTGCCGAGGTAGCAATCAAGAATCCCGAGCCATCGGGAGCCGTAGTTGTTCCGATTGCAACCGTATAGTCGTCTGAGTATTCATCCAGACAACTATTCTCATTGCGAGGTGTTATTTCTTTAAAGAGCGAATACCCGTTATCGCTGTAGATAAAGAACCCCATTCCCCATACATGAGTCAGCAGCACATCTACGCTGAGGGCTGTGAATACCTTCATACGATTATCGTAGGCGCTTGAATAACTGCCAACGCCATTCCAGATGGGAACCGTTTCTCTCCACTTGTAGCCATCGCTATAAGCCATCCAGCCTTCGGGAGTTGCCGCCATCACTCCACCCAGATACATGGGAGCCAGCTCGTAAACGTTATCCAACATAAAGTTGTTGAATACGGTGTCGCGCTTTATTTTAGAAGCATCTGTGCCTTGCTCAGAAAAAACCTGTTCTACTTTCTTTTTATCAGAAACCTTGTTCCAAGAAGAAGGGTCTACCAAGCGCATATCCTTTGCCATATTGGCCCAGTCCATCTTACGGCTATAAGCTTCGTTGCCCAGTGAAATAAACAGAGTGTCCCCCACAATAGATATCTTCTGAGGAGATTTGGTTACCAAAGACGAACTGCCAACCCTGTCTACCGATAAAAGGAAAGCCTCTTGACTAGCATCATAAAAGGCAAGGCTTTTTTCGAATGCTATAACAATGACACCTTTCGCAGAAAGTACCTGCCCCGGCACCACACGAACCTTATTGTTCAGGTAAGATCTGTTTGCCACATTCCACCGGGCAGATTTCTTGTCATAGGCAGCAACAAGGCCGTACTCCGAAACGCCGTACACCTTTGAATCTGTCTGAGCCACCCCATAAAAGGCTGTTGCACCAAGGCCATCTGCCGAAGTGAAGAGCTTCTTTATTTTTGGGGTCGAAAACTGAATTCCTCCGCCTGTAGCTAGCACATATCCTGATTCGTAAGAAATAGCAGAATACACCGGCGAGGGTCTGGAAAAGACTTTCCACTCGTCGGCCAGTGCGGCTACTGTCAAAAGCGACAGAATAAAAAATAACCGTGACAAGAACACTGCCTAAAATTACAAAAATGATTTACCCCAACAAAACATTTCTGGTCCTTTTAATAGCCGAATGTCTCCTTTTAACAATGGTGTTGACAGACACCCCATAAATAGCGCTCAGTTCCTCAGTGGTTAGCCCCTTTCGGAATGTCAAGTCGATCAATTCCTTATCTCTTTTAGAAAGGCTCGCCACAACCCGGCGTAACTCATCATTTTTCTGATTTTCTCTTCTATAAAAGACTGACCTTTCTGCCGGTAAGGCCATATAGTCCCCTACCACGTCGGCAACCATAGAAAATGGAGACTGCTTCTGCCTAAATCTCACGTGGTCGTAAAAACAATTTTTGAAAACCTGCATGAGCCACGGAAAAACAGAATCCTCATACACTATTTTCTGGGCGCTTTGACAGAAACGGAGGGCCACATTTTGATAAATATCCTTCGCATCTTCCTTATTTCCGCATCGTGCCTTGCACAAATTGTAAATTTGAGGAGAATATGTGTTCCATGTTTCCTCTAGCCACTTGTCATCTTTTTTATCTTTCTGCGTGTTTGCGTGCACCTTTATCCCCTTCTGTATTTTGACGTCGCAAATTTATGAATTCAGATTTGAAAAAACGAATTTTTGAAAAAATGGCAAACAACAGTTGTCAAGATTCAAATAACTGTTGCCTCTTTGCAAAATATTGTTGCCTGCTGCTGTTGCTTGCGACAGCGGTCTTTGCCCAAGAATTCAACATGAATTCTATGCCCCCTCCAGAGATGGAGATGGAATATTCGGCAGGAGCGTTAAAAGACAACGGAACCCTAACCGTAACCATTACCGTTCCCGACAAGTGGCACGTGAATGCAAACAAAGTCACCGACGAATTCTTAAAACCTTCGTCTGTTGAAGTCAAGGCTGCAGGAATTGAATTTGGCGAGCCGGAGTGGCCCGAGCCCATCAAAGAATACAACGAAGCTCTGGAACTAGAAATCTGGACTTTCCGCGGAACGTTTAGCATCAAAATTCCTGTAAAAGATGTAGACGGTTCAAACTACGATAGCCTAGGAACCACAGTAACATTCAACTACCAGGCCTGCGACAATTCCATATGCCTCGCCCCTGCAAGCAAAACCATTTCGCTTGATAGCCATACCAACGGCGCTATGAACGGTGCGACAAGTGGTAAAGCCAGCGTAAAAAAAAACGATTCTGAAATAATTAGCAGCAGAGAAGCAGCCACCGCTCCTTCTGCAGGAATTGCGCTTCTACTCTTTTTCGCCTTCGTTGGCGGGATCATTCTAAATCTGATGCCCTGCGTGCTGCCGGTGCTTTCACTCAAGCTATTCAGCCTTATCAAACAAGCGGGAGAGAGTCGCGGACGGCTCCTCACCCTGGGAGGAGCCACAACGGCGGGGATTCTAGTGAGCTTCTGGGTGCTGGCCGCCGTTGTCGCCGCCGTCAAAGCCGGCGGCGGGTCCGCGGGTTGGGGCATGCAGTTCCAGAGCGCAGGCTTTATCGCCTTCATGGTAGTGCTCTTGACCGCTTTTGCCATGAGCTTTTTCGGAGTCTTTGAAATCTGGCTTCCGTGGAACGCCACCACCAAAATGGACGCGGCCGGCCAGAAAGCGGGAATTGCAGGAGCTTTCTTTACAGGAGCCCTGCTGGTACTTTTAAGCACGCCCTGCTCTGCACCGCTACTGGGAACAGCCATGGGGTTCGCCTTCGCGCAAACCACGCCTATACTTTTTCTGTTCTTTACCGCTGCAGGACTTGGGCTTGCCCTCCCCTACATGCTGGTCAGCGCCTTCCCTAGTATTCTCAAGGTATTCCCGAAACCCGGCGTGTGGATGGTGCATCTGCAACGCGTGATGGGCATCTTGCTGCTCGCCTCTGTGGGGTGGCTTTTCTGGATTGTAAACGAGCAGGCTGGCATTACAGGCGTGGAACTTTTTGCAGCCATCGCCATCGCAAGCATTGCCTGTTCTGTACTGCTTGGAAAGTTCGCTAAGCCTGGAACCGCCTTCGTTCGCGAAGTCGCCGTCATTATCCTCAGTGGAATCGCACTATTCTCCCTCTGGTTTGCAGGCATTGCTCCCGAATACGAGAAGGCCGCCATCACCACCTTCAACGCCCGCCTGCAAGAAAAGGTGACCGAAGACGGTTGGTTCCGCTACAGCCCGACCCTCATCGAAGAATTTGCCAAGGCCAAGCGCACCGTATTCATAGACGTGACCGCCGACTGGTGCCTCACCTGCAAGGCCAACGAAGCCGCCGTCCTTGACGATGACGACTTTATCCGCGCCATGGACAGCCTAAATGTCGCCCTGGTCAAGGCCGACTGGACCCGCGAAACACCAGAAGTGAACGCGCTCCTGCAAAGCATGGAAAAGTCAGGCGTGCCTGCCTACGCCATTTACCCCGCCGGAGATGCTAGCCGACAGATCGTACTGCCGGAGCTTTTAACCGTCGACGGGATTGTGGAAGAGATTGTAAAAAGTCGGTAAAGATCCTTCGACTTCGCCGCTACCGCGGCTCCGTTCAGAATGACATAAAGAAACTATCTCTTTCCTTCTTTCTTATAGCGTTCGATGCATTCGGCGTAGAAGTCATAGGTCTGCTTGGCGATAGATTTCCAGCTGAACACGTCGATAGCCCGCTTGCGGCTCACTTCACCCATCTTCTTCGCCAGCTCGGGATTCTCAAGAATCTTGTTCAGCTTGGCTGCAAAGTCAGCCTGGAATGCCTTGGGGTCTGCCGGATCAAAGTCCGTTTCAGACACATGCTTCAAGGGCACCAAAAATCCGGTTTCGCCGTCCACGATGATTTCGGGAATACCACCTACGGCACTGCCCACTACAGGAGTACCACAGCTCATGGCTTCTAGGTTGATAATGCCGAAAGGTTCATAGAGAGAAGGTGTGGCAAACACAGTCGCATGGCTATAAAGCACGCGGAGTTCCTCGTGAGGGACAGTCTCCTGAATCCAAACCACACCGTCGCGAGTCTTCTGCACATCTTCAATAAGCGCCTTGCACTCATCGGCAAGTTCAATGGTGTCGGGAGCACCCGCACAGAGCACCACCTGAGCAGACTTATCGATCTGCGGGATAGCCTGGATCAGCTGGCTGATGCCCTTCTGGCGGGTAATGCGACCCACAAACAGCACATACGGACGCTTAGGGTCTACACCCCACTTAGTCAAAATGCTTTCGTTGAAGGTCGGCGCATAGAAGTCCGGATCAATACCGTTGTAGATCACCTTCACGCGGTCTTCAGGAACGCCGTAAAGCTTCATCACGTCCTGCTTCATGCCCTGGCTCACCGCAATCACACCGTCGGCAGCCTCGTAGGCCGTACGCTCAATCCAGCAACTCATGGCGTATCCGCCGTCGCCCAGCTGTTCGGCCTTCCACGGACGATGAGGCTCCAGGGAATGGGTAGTGAGTATCAGCGGGCACTGCAAAAGCCGGCTGGCCAGCACACCGCCAAAATGGCTGTACCACGTATGGCAGTGAATCACGTCTATATCCTTGAGAGTAGCTGCCCACTGAAGGTTGATGTCCAACGGCTTAAAAATCTTCTGGAACCGGTCGTCTTCGGGATTCAGCCCCAACTTACGGGAAAAGCCTAGCGCATGGATGTTGTTTTCATCCACATTCTGCGAACCAAAACAGCGCGCCTCGATGTGGCAAAGTTTCGCAAGTTCCTTCGTCAGGAACGTCACGTGGATACCGGCACCGCCATAAATCTCCGGCGGAAACTCATTAGTCAAAATAGCTGCGTTCATAAGACGACTCCATTCCCTCCACAGATAATTATACAAAAAACCCGCCCCTAAGGGCGGGCAATTAGGAGAGAGCGTAGTTATTTCTAGAAGTTCTTGCAGGTACCTTTCCAGTTGCCTTTTTCGCCAATGATCGGGCCGTTGATATACTTGCCGCTCATGCCGACAAAGTCGTCCTTGCGCCAATCTTCGCCGCCCAGGTGCCAACGCATCCAGGCAATGGTTGCAGCCATACCACCCCACGAACCGGAACCGTGACCCCAGCCACATTCCTTTTGCCAAGGCGTAACATCATAGCATTCTGTACCCGTTCCACCGGTCATCTCAATGAGGCAGGCGGGAGCCCTTACATCGCTCCTGTTGTAATCGTTTTCAGCATTGCCACGTTCCATGCCACCTTCGCCATAAAGAATGGCGATGCTCTTGTTGGCGGGAACCTTGTTGGCACCGGGATCATCCCAAGCACCGCTATTGTTAAGGAAAGCAGTAATAACACGATCATCCTTAATAAGGGCACGTTCAGATTCAAGACCGCCCATGGAATGACCGGAGCAACCAACCGTATTCATGTCGAGCTTACCAAACAGCGGACTTGCAGCATTCTTGTTCTGATCATCGAGCCAATTCATTGCAGCAATAGCCTTGGAACCATCACCAGGAGAGCTGCTCAATGCGAGAACCACAAAACCGTGAGATGCAAGACGGCGGATCATTCCCTCGTAAGCACTAGGAGCGGTACCGCCTCCCGGGCCCCAAATCACAACGGCATGCTTCTGGTCAGGATTGGTCGTCATGTGCGTGGGGTACGCAAGAATTCCTTCGCCATCGGCACCAGAGCCGGGCTTGTATTCAACCGACATGAAGTTCTTTTCTTCTTCAGTATCGTTTGCAAGGTAAATCTTCGGCAAGGCCGGAGCCTCGCTAGAGCTAGACTGCACGGACGCAGCATCACTAGAGCTGGCTCCCTGCATAGTCGCCGCACTGGAATTTGGTTCACCAAGGCTTGCATTCTGAGAACCACTAGAACCTGTACTGGTTCCTGCATTGGTTCCGCCCTGAGCTGCACCATTCCCAACCTGTCCCTGACCCTGTCCGTCTTGAACCTGACCCTCTTCGCCCTGGCTCTCTTGAACCTGATCCTCTTCAGCAGCTTCAATAGGTGCAGGCTTGGTGACATCATCGCAAGCAGCCATAGCAAAAGCGGCTCCTGCGACAATCATTCCTTTTACAAAAAACTTAAGGGTTTTCGATTTCATCGTATCTCCTTTTGTTTCCCAATCACGCCAATAAAATTACATTGGGAAAAAACGGAAAAAAGCCTTAAGCAAGAACTGCCGTGGACAAATAGTCCATGTGTAGCAACAATTTGCGGGAATTTCGCAAATTTCTAGGAAATTTTTTTGTATACAAAGCTGGCAAATTGGCTAAAAGATTTTTACAAAAACAAAAATCTCACCGACAGAGCCAGCGAAAACTACCGCGGCGCATATATGCGCGACATAAATTCGGCACGAGTCTTCTCGTCGGTCTTGAAACGGCCTAAAAGCTGGGTCGTAACCATGGTCGCCCCAGGCTTTTTCACACCGCGCATGGTCATGCACATGTGAGATGCCTCAAGCACAACCGCAACACCCTTCGGATTCAGTTCCTTCTGAATGAGCTCCGCAATCTGGCGCGTCATGCGTTCCTGGATCTGCGGGAAACGGGCATAGTATTCCACCACACGAGGAATCTTAGAAAGTCCTACCACGCAATCTCCCGGAATGTAGGCCACGTGAGCCTTTCCCGTAAACGGTAAAAAGTGATGTTCGCACATGCTGGCAAATTCAATATCCGGCACAATGATCATCTCATCGTACTTTTCGTGGAAACGAGTCTTCAAAATATCTTCGGCCCGCATCTCGCCAGAAAGCCCGGTCATCAGTTCGGCATACATCTTCGCCACACGGCGGGGTGTCTCCACAAGGCCTTCGCGGTCTGGATTCTCACCCATGCCGGAGAGAATCATGCGAAAGCCATCTTCCATCATCTTTAAATTCATCTGGCAATCCTTTTAAACGTACACCACTTCGTTTCCAGTACGGGGCGACTCATTCCGATTCGGGAGTCCTGTCTCTGTATCAGCATAACCGATGGCGACAGAAGCATAGACGCGTTCGTCTTCGCGCAAGCCCAAGCCGCGCAGGTATTCAAGAATCGTCGGGTCTTCGTTCAGCCACTTGAGTTGGTTGATGTAGCAACTCCCCAAGTCAAGCTCATTGGCAGCAAGCATCATATTTTCTACGGCACAAGCCACATCAGCCATGTTGTTACCGTATTCCTTCTTATTCGCTACAACAATAAGCACAGGCGCCGTATAGCAAAAGGAATAATTACCCTTACGCGAAAGCGTAATGGAATTCTTGAGGCTCTTGTACAGATCGTCGCGGAGTTCCATCGCGGCAAAAGCGGACTGTACCAATTCCTTGAGCTTCGCAATGACAGCAGCATCTGAAATCACAAAGAAGTGGTTTGTCTGAGCGTTACCGCCGGTAGGCCCAAAACGACCAGCCTCCACAACCGCCTGTAACTTTTCAAGCTCAACAGGCTGAGCCTTGAACTTGCGGGTACTGCGACGTGTCTTTATGGCTTCAAGTGTGTTCATGATAAATCTTCTATCTCTTGCACTCGTCATTCCGGGCTTGACCCGGAATCTAGTCACTTCTCCAGCGGCATAATCAAGATACGCGACTTCCGCTTGGTGTTGTAATGTTCCCGCTTGCTCTTGGGCAGGTCTTCAACGGAACCATCCTCGAATCCAAAAGGATAGAACCAGTCTAGTGCCTGGGTGGTCAGCAAGAACAGCTTCTTGTAGCCCTTCATGCGGCCCACAGAAATCAAGTGCCGTACAATGGCGTCGCCGATACCGGACTTGCGGTAGTTGGCGGCCACAGCGATAGCGGCCACCTCGGCCATGCCGTCCTCGAATTCGTGGAGTGCGCCGCAGCCATGAATGCTGTTATCGATGCTGTACACCACGTAATCCTTGAGCCGTTCGGAAATGCTCTCCTGAGTCCGGGGCACCAGGTAACCCTTCGCGATGTAGTCTTGCATGATCCGCAGAATATCGGGAATGTCTTCCATGTTGGCAGGCCGGATACTGGAATACTGGTTGGCGTACACCATGGTACCGTCGCCCCGTGCACTAAATACTTCTTGCAACACGCTGCCCTGGAACTCACCGCTCAGCAGATGAACACGGTTCGCACCAGCCTCGCAGGCGTTGATGGCATTTTGCAAATAATCCTTCTGGGCAAAGTTCAGCTTATCGGCATTCAGCTCCAGAAGTTCTTTGGCTTGGTCTACATCCAAAGCCGAAATCACGCCACTGTCGGTAGGTTCCAGATAATTAGTATTCTTGCCAGTGGCAAGGCCGTCCAGCTTGATACCGTTTTCGCTGCCAATGAAGAACAGCTTGCCCACCTGCATGTACTTGCAGAGTTCTGTGGCAAGTTCAGTGGAACTAATGTTGTAGGCCTGGCCCAGCTTGTTCCAACCGATAGGCGGAATGATAGGCACAAACCGCTCATTCAAAAGCTGTTCCAAGATATCCCGCTGAATCCGCTCGATCCGACCAGTCCGCATGTAGTCTACGCCATCGATAACACCAAGACTCCGGGCCAACACCCAGTTCCCTTGGATACCGCTTAGGCCGCTGGCCGTTAGGTGACTCATAATCCTCTGGGCAACACCGAGAGATGCCTGCTCGATCAGCGGCAGAGCCTCTTCGCTGGTAAGCCGCACGCCGCCCTCGAACTTAGACTCGATTTCCCAAGCCTTCAGCTGGGCATCAATGCTGTTCCTGGTTCCCGGCACAATAATAATTCGGATTCCCGCCTTGTGCAACAGGGCGATATCCCGCATGAGCACAGGGAACAGCGGGTGGTCCATAAGGCCGTCTTCAATCTTTAATACAAAGAGCTGGCCCTTGAACCGGTCCATATAGCCGAAGACTTCCCGGATA
>JAEEGL010164866.1_pt1 | contig 15632 bp, 5 predicted proteins | sample 9134231 | NCBI WGS metagenome assembly JAEEGL01 (sample SAMN16246548, study PRJNA631951) | gut metagenome | biome: gut microbiome; feature: rumen; material: fiber-attached | host: Bos | place: Iran: Karaj | collected 2018-10
ATGTTGTACCATCGACAACCTTAACCCTGAAGCTGTCCCAGTTCCTAACCGCGAGCCTAGCTGCATAACTAGGCACATATTCCTTCAGGAACCTTGCCAGAGAATCATCTGTAGGCATTGTAGTTGCAATAAAATCATCATCCACTTCATTATACACATCCGCATTCATCAGCTTATAGTATCCATAGGCATCAGTCATGATGAATGGAAGCTGGTCGTCGTTCGTACCGACAGTAAACACATCGGAGTAATCAAATCCGGTCTCCAGTTTCGGTACAGGAATGTTATCAGGCGATATGAGCTTAGTAAACGCGTCTATGGAATCCATCCATGATATGTCCGAACCGTCACCATCGCGATAGACTTGCGGTTTCCGTATATTCGAAATGGTAAGCTCATCACTTAAATCGATTGCACATAGCTCAGCAGCACGATATAGGTCATTCACCATATCCGGGTCGGTAAGTAGATTATTATTGATACATGCATTGACTATGCTATTCCGGTGTGGCCACATATCGGTATCAGATGCCGATGCGACCTCACATGGTACTTCATCTGTACGAATTGTAGTATCGTAATCTCCATATCCATACGGGTTTCCGCTATAATAAACATAGCGTTCATTTTCATACGGATATGCATTTAACGCCGGTGATAGTGGTTCGCGGGTATTCGGGTCAGTTCCGGCTGCCGTAAGAATATGAGGAAGGTGACGCAGTCTTACCGCATTTGACATACATTCGTAATCATTGCGAGTAGTTATGTCAATTAGATTACCGAGGGAGTCAAAAGACGATACTTCAGAACCGTCTTCTCGTATCTTCGTCCCCAGAACGTAGTCGATGATTCGGTAGCCCGTGCTAACATTACCAAGGCACGATACCCGAGCATTGTTGTAGTCGTCACTAAGAAGTTTTACTGCTTTCAGAGCCCGGCGAACCGGCTGTGCGTCTGGTTTAGTTGATTCAGTGACACCATTACTAATAATCGTGACAAGAGCACCAATCACCGACAGTCTTTCACTCTCCGAAGATTCAAAGCCATGTTCCAAATCAATGTCAGTGTACATGTCTAACGGGTAATCTTCGTCCAGGAGACGCGATTCCATCGTGACACTATTTAGTATGGACCGGTTCATGTTATAAACCCTATAGAACAGGCTATGTATACCGCCGTCTGCCTCCATCGTCATCAGCTTGTCCAAGAAGCCGAGCTTCCGACGATGAGTCAGGGCCCACGGGAATGTATTAGTCATTGTAGGATATACGGTAGCGACAATCTGCCGCTGGTCCTTTTTGGGGGTACCGTCGGCTTCGAAAAGTACATGTTCCCTGACATCATCCTCGGTATCAGCAGTATACAGTTTGTTGTACTGCCTGAGGGAATTAGGCGTGCCGTCACCCATATCCTTACCAAGAGCTCCACGGGCGTTCCCTTCCTCATCCTTATACCTGACCGCATTCAAGCCAAGATTGGTCTTGATTGCTGGGCTCAAAGTATCGTTATTAGGTTCAACATAGGCCGCACCACAGATTGAACCATGGATGTTCCCTTCACTATCCGCACTACGCTTAATTCGTTTCATGAGTGATGCCGGTATATCCAGTTCGCCACTCAAAGTAATCTTTCCATTGTCTAAGGTTCCGACAGCAGAGAACTTCTTGCTCTGGTATGCGTTGAACATAATCTTGACCCGCACGTCGGTGCCATCAGGAAGGTCATCGCCATTCCTGTCCTTGAACATAGTGTCGCCCAGGTCGTATTCAAGCAAGTCCTTCGTAGTGAAATAAACACGGGTATCACTGAATTCCCATGTTCCGCTTACAACGTATGCCCTCGGCTGTGACACGAACGCATAGTATCCACTAAGGTTTTTCAGGTAATCATCCGAGTATGCCTTATCTAGCCCGAAGTTAGGCAAGGAAACCGTTACTTCGAACGTATCGCCATCTTTCTGCGTTATTGGCGTAGCAAGGTTGATAAATGTCTTTTTCAGTACCGTAGTGCCATCAACATGTTCGTGCGTAGCATTGCTCGGCTTGAAGTCATTGTAAAGACACACATGAACCTTGTCCATCACATAACGATGGCCGCCACAGAATCCGTTGCCATTGCAGTCAGGACACGTAATGACTTCCTGAGTCATCTCGTCAAATACTTCGCCGGTACCGCCGCATCGCATGCAATCCGGCTCTTCGCCAGTTCCCTCACAGTTCGGGCAAATGTGCACCTCGCCCGTGCCGCCACATGCAGGACATGGGCGAGTACGTCCGTCCTCTATTACAACACCGGTACCATTACAGTTAGTACATTGGAAAGTCGCACTGACTTCACCGCTACCGTTACATACGTGGCACTCCCGGGACTGCCTGGTAAGACCGCCAACAATCTTGTGTTCGGTGCCATCATCAAATAGGACACCGTCCTTTATGAGAGTGATGTTATTGTCACGGGTTTCATCCGCATAATCCGATGAATTCGAGAACGGCCAATCCAACGGCAACGCCGTCTTACCGACATCAACCTGTAAGGCGTCGTGCTTAGCGCCATAGCCGAATATGAGCCACTTACGTTCAGAAGAGTCATCCGGGTCAGGCTTATAAATTGCCTTCGCTTCTCCGGCACAGCCGTTCGCATAACCGTACCCAAGTCCGAACCCGGGAATAATCACCGAGTTCCGGCCAGCGCCGCCACTGATATCGACATCGCCACAAGTAGTAAACCACGTTACTAAACCACCGGCACCTCGCAAGTCACCCTGTTCGGCAGACGGGTGGCAACCATGACGGACAATACCGCCAACCTTTTCTGTTACCCAACGCTCTACCTCGGTGTCGCTATAGCCATTGCTCGCGTAGCATGGCGGACGCGCATCCTGGTCAGATTCCCCGTCCTGTATTCCATACCAGTTGAATACCTTGCGGATTGGCTCACCGGCCGTCTCTCCCATGACATATATGCCGCTCAATGTATCCGAATCCGGGTCCTCTATGGTAAGATACTGCTTATCGGTATCGATACACATAGAGAGCTTGCCTTCGACGACAACACCGTCAAAGACAATATCCGTAGTGACCTCTAGCTCAGTAGTTCCTGATTCGGCATCAGGCGTGACAGAATCCGGAGTAAACGTAACACCTTCCCCAACAAGTCCGGTTGGCGTATAATCGTCGATAGTGGAATTCCTAAAATAGATTGCCGTCGTATCGTCCGGCGGAAGTAAACCGTTTACGGTAATGACTATCGTGGAGCCATCGTTGTTGCGGTGAATATCGAGCACCGGGAAAGCGATGACATCACTGTCGAACATATAGTATTTCCCGGTCACCTTGTACGAGGCATCGTATGCCTCCTGGGCAGTAAATCGTACGCTTCCTATACCCTGGCAATCGGGGCATTCAACCATATTGTGCGTAGTCTCGTCCTCGACCTGGCCAGAACCGTCACACGTACTGCATTTCAGGTGGCCAGTACCATGACACTCGCCACATTCGTTGTCACCGTCCCTGCCGGTGCCGCCACATGCCGGACAATCCTTGAACAGGTTGTACGTCGAAAACCCGCTAAGTGGTTCAGTAGGGACCATTGCGGTTCCGTCTTCCTTCAACATGAACCCGAGCGGACTTACCGGGTGCACCCCGTGACTGTCCGGGAGCATCTCCTCATCGGTAAGAGGCCTACCAGTAACGAAATACTGGATAGTGTTCTCGTAATCGCCTTCGTGTTCCTTAACAATATGGGGGTTCAGTTCGCTCATAAAGACTCTCGCGTTTTCCGTAGTTTATGCTCTCAGGTATCCAAAAACAAGTGGGCGGCCATATGGCCACCCACTAAACTACACCATTCCGGTTAACTATCAGTCGTTGTGTTCGACTCTGTTCAGCCTGATTGCGTTCATATCCAATCCGCCGAACGGGTCCTGCATCAGCGGGAACCCAGCGGTCTGAACCCCGCTGAACGGACCGTCTGAGCCATAGCTGTCGCCTTCCACGTCATTGCGGATGGACGGGTCGACAAATCCCTTCGGGGACAGGAACACATGGTCAGGAATCTGGTAGTAATCATAAGTACGCCAGTCCTTTGCTTCCTTTGAATAGATGAACTTTGCCTTGTAGAACACCGGGCGATTCGGGACAGCCACGTTTTCCGCCCACAGGTAGAAGTTCGTCAGTCGAGCCATGCTGAACTTGGCGAGCACCTTGGCGTTGTTGGTTTCATCTGAACGCTTGACACTGTATACGTAGATGTGAGCCTTGTTGATTATTAGGTCCGGGCTGCTTGCGCCATTATACGAAGCATTTGGCCAAATCCTGAACAGGAACTCGAACGTAGCGCCATCCTGCGCCTCTACGTATGCCGGCTCGCCATTATCCCCGGTAATGCGGTCATTCACCGGAAGGTAAATGGCAAGGCCACGGTCGAGGTCAGGCCCATCATAGTTAATGATATTGCACATCTTGACATCTTCGCTGGCATGATGGAATATCATCGTTGCAGTATAGCTTTCTGACCCAGAATAATCTGTTCCCGGCAGCCATATATTGGACTCGTTTTCCGGCCACATGACATAGTTACTGGTATTGAATACCTTGAGGCCCTTGTGCGGTTCCGACGTTCCCTCATGCACAGCAAGGTTAGACATTGCGCTGAGCGAGGTAACGTCATGCGAATTGGAACGAGCGATGAACCCATTTATGTCAGTGGTTGGTACATGATGCAACACGGTAGAACTAGATATGTCGGAAACAGGAACTAGAATTAGCGGCCCATACCAACCGTTATTCAATTCGCCGTGTTCATCCACCGGATACTGCTCTGGTGTACCCTTCCAAGGAGCCGTATCCCCGACATACATATACATGGCGGCGTCTGAATGGTTACTTAGCGTTGAATATATGAACAGCATCCCTTTATCTAAAATTGACGGATGTACATTCACCGTAATGGCCCCAGCAATCCGCTCCCAGTTGCTGCCTTCCCGTTCTGGCGGGACACCACGACTTTTTCCTCGAAGGACATACGCTGATACTATATATCCTTGACTGACCTGTGTATTAATTGTAAATGCAACAATACCCGGATAGTCATCGTATGTCTCATAATCCGAGGTTTCCCATTTAACAACAACGGGGCGAGTATTGCTGTCGTCGATTGTCGCATTCAATGGAATGTCAGCCGTGACAACCCGAACACTCTTCGTGCCTGTTGTGCCGTTAGGTATACGGATAAATTGTCCCTTCAGGTAAGGCTTGCTTGCAGTCAGCTCTTCGTCATAGACAATGGCTTCCTCAAATATCGTCCAGCTGCCACGATTACCATCGGTTACCGTTAACCGAAGGGTTGCTTCGTCCGTAGTAGTAGCAACCATGTCAATCATGTTGTCATAGTCGAACATGTCTTCCGGAAGGCCATCCGCGGCGATAATTCCTCCGCCTGCCATAAAAGCAGCACGTGAAGGGAAAGTATAATCAACGAAGTACGGATAGTTATCCGTGGCAAGGCGCACGGTCACATTAGGGTTGTCCGTCGTATTCCAGGTAATCAAGCCATTAAGAATGGCATTGTAGTTACCGAAACCCTTGGCCAAGTCTGAAGTAATGTGCTCCAGAGGATTGATGTCGCGTATGTTAACGCGTACTGTTTCTTGATTAGTATCAGCCATATTAAATTAATCCCCCAGTACAGTTAGTAGACTTTGATAAGGGCACAATACCTTTCCATTATAGCACGCCTTCAATGCATCGTTCCAAACGGTATCCACGTTCATACCAATACAATCTGGGGTTGCCTCAAATGGAACCAATCCGCTTAGATGGAATGTATATGGACGAGACGTCATCCACTGGCAAGGATTCGCTATAGACGTAGCCGTGGACCGATTCACGATATCAATAGTCATTATGCCACACTGCATTGCCATCCCACCATAGCGTACGTTATCTAAATATAAGTTATCATAGCCCACATCATTAGTGTTATTGACGATTGCGGAACCACTCAAATATGATACGACGTACCCATTCTTTTCGTAGTATACTAAATTCGTTATGGGATGAGCTAACCCTCCACTGTTACCGATGATACCAAACTTATTATAAGAACTACGTGTGGCAAACCCAGGAATAAATGCGATTCGGAAACCATCCCGGTTATTTAGGCCAGGCATATTATTAAAATGCATAAAACCATATACATCAACAGAATTACCGTTTATTGATGTAGTAATGCTCACCGTGGCTTTTGCTTCGTCCATTTCCAAATCATATATATCCATTTCATACTTCATATGATATGGATACGTAACGCCAGCTGACGTGTCATTTGACCGTATACACGCATATCCATAGTTAGACCACCCATTCACATAAAGACGGCAGACTGGCATAACGACATTAGTATTCGGATAATCCCTCTTAGATACCAATGAATTCGTCCCGGGTGCCACCTCAGTTGGCTTCAGGTAGCCAAAGTTCGATGCTGGTGCGGATGACCAGATGCTGACATCGTCAATATACGGTATTTGTCTAGATTGCACCATTCCCTGGTTCTCTCCACCAACACCGTATGTTTGACCAATCGTTACGGTTGGTCTTCGAGTAACTCGCCATCCGTTTGTGGGATACTCAGGAATAGCAAGTGACGCAACATGGTACAAGTCACCAGTCTTAGCCACACTATTGAACACATGAATTTGTGTATTATCATATAGATTTCTATCTTTCGCGGTACTGGTTCCTTCTATCGCAGACTGGAAAACCCTGGCATTGCTATATGCTCCATTAAGGAAATAGAAACCACTAGCACCGGTACCATGACCCCAGTACACATCCTCTAGTTTTCCCGTCTTGTCATATCCATTCTGCCTACTAAGTATGAAGGACATTGATTCATCAGTTGCCGGCAACGTCCTAAATGTCATGCCATGAAGTAGCAAGCCCTGGAATGTCATTGTCAGGTAGCTACATGTCTCTATGTTGATACCCATGCCGCTATGATTGTCCGTGTTGCGAATTTCAATGCCATCCTCGGCATATATTGCGATGCCATGCTCATCAGACGTCTTAATGGTACGAGACTGCGCGAGCAGTGTATCCACCAGATTAAGACGTTCACCATCTTCACCAGTCGTTTCAATATACGCGCCACTCGTAATAACCGCAGTTCCCTGGAGGCTCTGCAACACTGATGTCGGATAATCGCTAGCGAAATACGGCTTGAGGCTGCTACCCAATCCGATACGGGCCAAAGTCTCATTCTTTTTGTTGGCAAGCATGAATGCCTGGTCTGAATCGGTAGTAACAGATGTAGAAATCTGCTCTTCCGGCTCAGAACTATGCATGATAGTACCTTTATGCAAGGTCAACCGGTCTCCTGTCGGACACTTTTCGTCGACAGTCCGCAGGTTGGTGGACATGCCGATGTAACTCTTGCCATTTGCCAGCTTCATATAGCTGTAATGTTCACCGATTACAAGTGCATTCGACCGGTATGGGTCCTGACCCGGAATTTCGCCACTGATATAGGCGCTTCCTGCCCCTACAACGAACTTCGCATCAATAGAAGGAATGCTCATCTGCCCGACAACCATCTGGTTACGTCCGATTGCCGCATTACCATGACCAAAGACAGCTGACCTTTCACCAAACTCGTGCTGATACTGCGGACCGGCCTTCCCATCAATATCGTACAAATCAAGCATTCTTGTATATAGCGATACTGTTCCACCTACCCATACGCCATATCTATTCGGGACCGGTATAGCCTTCTCTAGGGTAATTTCATAATGGTGAAGGTCAGTAGAATTTTCCCAATTTACCCTAGTGATATTCGTAATTTTGGTCATATGTGCGTTAGCCGGATATCCAGCCATATCAGTAGCAGATAGCTGCATGCCCCTATCATTCTCGACACGTAAATCATAAATGACGACCATGTCGCCGACTTTCAAATCGAACGGCATGCGTGAATACTCTACTTGAGCATCGGATATAGTAATCACCTTATATAACGAACTATCGCTGAGCACCTCAGAAACTTTCTTATCGGATATGCAGATGTCTTCAGATTCCAAGTATGTTACGTCGGTTTCACATTCGGTCTGCACCACATTGGATTCAGAGCCCTTAAAGCTGAACGAATATCCCCAACCGCCGGCATAGTTATTCCAGTTGGCGGCAAAACTTTCAGACGCAACAGCTGTATTCATCCAGTTGGTAGCAAACGTATTCTTCAATACTGTCTTGTCAGACAGTCCACCGGCGATGAATGAATTCATACCCATCCCATAACATTGATTCCCAAATACGATAGCGCCATCGCCCTGAGCTACTGAGTGGTCCCCAAATGCCAGAGATAAATTCCCGAAAGCGTAGCTCTCGTTACCCCAACTAATGGTATTATATTTATTTTCATACGCAACCAGCTTGTTGTCCGGGGTAGTATTGATTCCCAGCAGGATATGATTGGCGTTCAACGTAAGTGAGTCGGTGGCGTCAATAGTCCAGTTTCTACCACCGGCAATATAGTCGTCGCCATTACCGGGTGTACCCATGATATCAGCACGGTGATACCCCATCGGGAACAGGTAAGTCTCGAACTGACTGAACGACTTCACCGACAGGTTCTCATCATACAACGGGGTACGAAGGTTCAGCGGTATCGGTGCACTTGAAATGGTACCCATCGGGGTGGCGGATTCCCTGATTTTCGCCACCCAAAAGTCACTGTTCTGTTTTATTTCATCGGATACTGTCGCTTTGGCATTAGTAATTGCCGCGCCCTGTTCCTTTGACATATACAGAATCATGGCATGCTTCACAACGGCTGCCGTAGCCAGTTTGCTTGCATCGTCCGGATTCATTTTCCAGCGCTCATCGGCACGAGCGAGCAATGAGTTGAACTCGTTCTCATCAGAAGGGAATCCTTCAGCCTGCCAAGACTGGTAAAAATCGTAAAGATGGTATATATCCGCCCTGTCCAGTTCTATAGGTACGCCGTATTTGTTCACCTTGTATCCGCTGGAAGACCCGGCGGCAACGCATGACCTGATTAGGGCATTCAGGACTTGCTGTGAATTGGCCGTAAGAGCATCGATTCTAGTAACCAAGTCGTAAAGAGTGTTCATCGTTATGTACCTTGGACAGTCAGTTTTCCGTAGTTTATGGTTGTTGTGGGACAAAAAGAAGGGCGGTTTCTCACCGCCCCAGCTTAAATGAACGCATTGTAGCCCGGCACGGTGTTACCGAAATTCAGGTGGGCTGGCATGCCGTCATACCCGCCATACCCGTATCCGGCGTCTATCATGTCAGGTTGCATCGGGTCCATATCCGCCAAACTGCGAGATTCGTCCCTCTGCAGTTCCTCCTTCACCATGAAGATGATTGACCGGATTTCGTCCTTGTCGTAAATCTTCGAGTTGAGCCAGAGGTTATGCATCTTAGGCGGCTTGATGGTCATGAGCTTGTCAAGGCACTTCAGTGCCAGGCTGTAGTTACCCGTCTCGAAGTTGTACCTTGCCCTGTAGTAGTAGCCTTCACCACGGGTAGGGAACTCCTCGATGAGCTGCAGTGACCGTGCCCCGAGTTCCTCCAGGTCAGTCCTGGTGGCAACAATCATGGAACAAATCTGCTCCATTGACTTGAGCCGGTCCTCGTTATGCTGGTCCGGGAAGGCGTCGATTGCCACGCTGTACCATTCGTAGGCATGGCCGTAGTCCTTCAGGTCGATATAGGAATTGCCGAAATAGAACGCCGTACGCTGGGTACGTTCCTGTTCCCAGGACTTGCGCAGGCCGGCGATATTGCGGATAATATCCCTGCTGGACTTGTAGTTCTCGAACGTGCACTTGGTATGGATGGTCGGGGCATCCGGGTTGGTGTTGACCACCATCTCGTGGATAATACCCTTGAACTTGGCACTATCCTTCGGAAGAATGCGAAGCCTAGGGAACGAATGTGTCGGGGTAACCTTTGTCAGCATGCTTATGCCTGCCGTCGGATACTTGGACACAATTTTCTGGAACAGCTCCCTGGCGTGCTTCCCGTCAAGTAGGATATCGTTTACGTCTACCCACATGACATACTGGCACGTAGCGAGCGAAATTGCGTAGTCCTTTGCCGCGCCGAAGTCGAACACCCCGTCCGCGTCATGGAACTTCGTCCCCACCTTGTCAAGGATGAGTCGCTGTTTTGGATGGCGTTTCTGCCAGTCGGCAATGAGCTCAAGTGTACCGTCAGAAGAGCCGGTATCCACTATGACATACTCATTTGCCATGGGCAGCAACGCGTCCAGGCACCTGAGTATGCTGCCCTTGCCGTTCTTAACGACAATGCAAGCACTCAGCGTTGCCATAATTATGCCTCCACGGTCTTGGCTTCGTCGTCCCTGATGATGCCGTTACCGTTGTTATAAAGGACATCCCAGATTTCCCAGGCACCGTTGCCCTGGATATGGATATCTGTCGGCTTGACGGTGTAGAGGTCGACTTCGACAATGTCATCAAGGGTCTTGCGGCGTTCGATGTCGAGGGCCTTGTTCTTCTCAATCACGTCCTTGTATTCCGCGTCGATTGCTGCCACTCGTTCGGTGATTTCGGCCTGCTTCTCCTGCGGGAGGGCGGCGAGCTGGGCTGCAGTCTGGACATTGGCTTCGGTGTACACAGCATCATGCTTCTGCGTATATTCCGTCCACTTCGGGTCTTCCGGGAAGGCCTGGATGAAGCCGTCCAGATAAGTCTTGGCGACGTTGCGGTCCATGTACACCTTGTAGGCGACATTGCCCTGGCAGTCACCGGAGAAAATCCGGGCCGGGTTGGCAAGAATGTTTGCGAGCTGAATGAGATAGCTGTGCTTAACGGTCATTTTCATATGAATTTTCCTCTCTGTAGAGTTCTACAGGAGGAAAACTATAACATTTACAGAAAAAATAGCAGATTTCTCAAAAATTACGCGCCCTGGGCACTTCCATCGCTCAATAGCAGGTATTGGAACTCCGTCCGTTCAGCATTAACAGCTATCTTTCGGAAATGTGCCGGTGTACTAATAGCATTTTCTATTACTATTTCATCATCAGTATTAGCCGTATGCATAAAGCTTGGGTTCAAAATAGCATTGGATGACACCAAGGTAATGCCAGGCACCACATCAATCCAGAATTCGCCATTTTCTGGCATATTATCATTCATAGCCAACTGAACAGTATCTATCTTATAACCATGAGTGTCCTCATCGCTTGATAGGATATACTTATAGTTTGGCTCCGGTGTAAACACTGCGATATAATTCTGATTGTCTTCGGTACCAGGAATAGTGTAATATTCAGCCCCTAGACTAGATAGAAGCGGACAATGCAACAGTAAGGAAACTTCAGTATTTTCCGGTTCAGCATCAATATCAAGGTATCGACGCTTGCTACTAATTCCACCCGCCGGAACTCGGTCAAATGTCATATACTTATATCCCTCATCGTTATATAAATGAGTAACCGGAATTCGTTCCAGTCGCATCGGGTATCCATAAGTTGCATCATACAGAATGCGTGAATATCCTTTACCAACATTAACAAGTCGATTAGCACTATCAAACTCGCCATTCCACCCATGATAATTAGAGGCAGACAACCTGTAAACAGTCGATGGCATGAGTTTTACCACCGCTCTGCTCGACGCAAGTCCAGTATCCTTACATTCAGCGGCAGTAAATGTCATCAACGATTTATAAGCATCAAACATGCCACTACTACGATAATCGATAAAAATGTTCGTATCAGTAGCATTAAAACACGGATTAATACTTATTGTAGGACATACCCCAGGCGTGAATTTACCACCGCTGCCACTTACACTTCCGGTAATTATGTAATAGTTAGGAAATACGGTCGGTATAAGAATAATCAATGTATCGATGTACATCTGGTACGAAACTGTATCTGTTGACTCAGCAGTCTTATGCCAATGATATTGCATATTCAATCCGACTTTACTATAGGAATCTGTCACTATAGGAGTACCTTTTGGCTGCGGACTCGTTGTATCCGCAGATTCACCCGTGTAGTACCTCGCAGGCATTATATCCGAATTACCGTTTTCATCATATGTGTAGGATGCCACATCATCAGAAGGCCAATGAGCTTCAAGCAAGTATGTGTGCTCGGCATTCCAGTTGATTGTTAACCTAAGGAAACCGTCGGAAGCCGCAATATATGCTGCCTCGATAGTGGTTGTTCCAGTATTACCGTAACGATAATCCTGCCCAAGTACCATTCGCAAGGTTCCGTCAATCTCCTGTGTTTCCGCAGATACCAATGGCTTACCAGCATGCGGTGTATGAACCACATAATGGTACGTTTGGTTATTGTCCAGGCTTTGATGGTACAACTTCATCGGGTTCGGGCCACTTCCGCATGTATATTCCGGTACATCCTGTGAATCAGGGCCATATATATTCATCGCTCCAGATACCAACGATAATGATGGGCATAACGTATTACGGTATAACGTTGAGTTGTCCGAAGCCGTATAAGTATCTTCATATGACGTACCCAGTTTAAGCAAACCGTACATACCAGCTTCATATGCATAGTCGACATAACGACTTAAGGGTCGGCCACCATCCATTAGATGACCGCCAAGTGCAATACCACCAGTAAATATCATCGGTGCATCGTATGGTTGTGCAATATCGTCCGCACGTAAATACTCCCCTATTGGGCTCGCATCCTTCAGCATATAATATACAGATTGCATCATAGACCCATGCCCAAGCCAGTCGTTCAGAAGATGCTCAGAGTCATCATGTATTAAACACAATATATCGTGGATTGGTGCACGGCTAAACTCATTGCTGATATCCGTAGATGACTTCATGGCATACGGAACGGCTCTGGCGCTACCATGCCATATAACATTTCTAAATGCGCTAGGATATAGATATTCGTCATCCGGGTAAAGCGTATTTTCGTATACATCGGTTCCACAAAAATCAACGGTACTATCTTCAAATACACAGGTATTTCCTAGTTTCCCGGTGTCGAATAGTAAGGAATTCGATGCCCCGGATATTCCATCATCATCGCGCGTCTTATTACCCATCATAACAACACTGTTATGAATATCAGTGTATTCACCTGGTTTACCCATGATGAAACTGTAGTCGGAATTACGAACGACAACATACTTCTCGCCATCGTCTTCCAATTCCTTCCGGCCACCGACCAAGAGAATATGCTTACTTTCCTCATCGATTGCTCCACATACCGACATGTTCAAGGAGTAGTCACCAAGCGTGGCGTTCTTGTCACCCATAGTGAACGACAACAGACCGCATGACCAGCCACCAGACACCTTGTCAAGTGGCGGAACCGGGTCAGCCTGTGGGTTTGCCGACATAATATCCCTGACAGAACCATCCTTGCAGTAGTCATCAACCAGGTTCTTCAAGTAATCATGAGTATGGTCGATTGATGCATACTGCGTACCATCACTATCACTTCCGTAACAGTTACCCGTGCCGCCCTTACCGATATTATTCATCAAGTATGCGACATTAACGCCTAGGTTAGTGACCGCCTCGGATAGACCGGCGGTAGCAATGAGCTGGTTCTGGTACCAGGTAATTGCCTCGTTCTCCACCAGGTTATAGTAGACTTCCGGGTTGGTGCAGAGGTCAGTGTTCTCCGGGGTATTCTCGAGGTTAAGCACGAATGTGGTATTGTAGTCACCGAGACCGAAGGAACCGTCTTCGGACATGCACACTTCATCCACCTGCATGACGGCAAACAATTCCGGCTTGGCATCAGGTGAAATTTCCATCTGGTAATGGGTTGCACGGCAATCAGTGTGGTTGCTGGCATCGCCTTCCTTGTAGAAATGGCGGATTGCTACCCTGACCGCATAAATACCGATTCGGTTAAACTTAAAGGAGTTGGGCTTGGCGGACGTGTACAAATCAATGTCAGATGGCGCGATACCAGCAGTTTCAGTCTTCTGGTAATCCAACGTATCAAGATACGCCTTTACACCCTGATATGCAGCCTTCAGGTTCAGCCTAATGACATACTTGATGCTCTTTGCACTTCCGCGTTCCGTAATGTTCTTGTCGGTCGTCGCCGGGTCCGACGTTGCAGTAAGCTCGTAGTTGGCAATGGGGAACAGCTTGGTCACCATTGACATGTTATGGCACGATTCCTGGTATCCTACGCCATATCCTTCAGATGAGACATGCCCGTGGTCCTTGTTGAAGTTGGACACGCTTATGAACTCGGCATACTGGTTAAGACAGTCAGTAGATGCTGGCGTATCCTCGGAATTCCTGGTGGTGACAGACGGTATGGTATCGTACTTACCGGCGGCTTCAGGAATCCACTTCCAGTCATCACTCCTGCTTCCGCCCTTCCATGAACCACCATAGAACCTCATATCCGGTGTAACCCTAGGATATGCACCGGCTTCAGTCTCGCCTTCCTTTACAAGAGGCCAGTCATTTGATACGACGGAATTGACAAAGTCCCCCTTTTCAAGAGGGTTACTGTATGAAACCGAGCCGCCGGCATAGAACAGCGGTGCCGGGCACGGAAGTTCGGATTCGGCCGTCATGTCATCGGTATTATGGGAATCACCCATGGTAATGCCGTTATATATACGGTATCCGTCCCTCACGTAGGACGACGTCTCGGAATCCGCGCTATTGGTGCTGTTTTGGCCGGACACCCATGTGACCATACGGTTACGGTCATTTTCCTCGTCATACATATACCGGAAGTTGGAGGTAATGTTACGGTCGTACAGCGTAAGCTTGCTAATCTGCTTAGCAACAGCCGAATAATTGCTATCCAGGTCACCCTGAATCGAGTGCCCCTCGTTGACAAGGTCACCCTGCCAAAGGTTATAAATGTAGTCGCCGTGCTCCGTATCGCTGATGAGCCTCGTCTGGTCGGCGCTAAACCCACCCTGGTCCGGCACATAGGCCAGGCCAAAGTACCCAACCCAGTAAACTTCACCGCCCTGGAGCGTATTTTGCGAAAGGATTTCCTTGCCTCTGGTAGTTAGCGTAATCTTGTTCATGCGACTAGTTTCCGGCTATTCTTATTCAAAAAACTAGTTTATATAGTCGAAAAGCGTCGAAAAATAAGAAATCCCGGGAAAATCCCGGGATTTTGCTAGAATGCGCAAGTATTTAGGTCTTCTTCCGAGTATTGGATATTCAGTTGATTCCCGCTACTGGTTATCACTCCGCAATCGCATGACCCGGTTATTTCACCGAATGAGATTGTAGGAGTAATCTTGGCGGTATCCACTATCTTGTAGAGGAAATCCCGGAACACCACGTTAATTGGCTTGAATACGCGGATTTGTTCACGGAGACGCTCGATATCGCTCTGTGTGACCGAGAACTGCGGCAAGGCCGCATTATTCGTCACCTCGATATCGATATACGGGCTGGGAACCCACTTACCTGTATTCCCATCCTCCATTCGACTGATTACCTCGTCCCGTGTTATCAGTTCATTGTACGGACGGTTGGCATCTGTCCACAGCGTAAGCACATCGGCAATCACGCCAAATGCACACATGAGCATATGAAGGCCCGGTTTCGTACCTCCAAGCGCATAGTACTGCGGAAGGTTAGCAATGG
>JAEEGL012926082.1_pt1 | contig 15632 bp, 13 predicted proteins | sample 9134231 | NCBI WGS metagenome assembly JAEEGL01 (sample SAMN16246548, study PRJNA631951) | gut metagenome | biome: gut microbiome; feature: rumen; material: fiber-attached | host: Bos | place: Iran: Karaj | collected 2018-10
AACACCACTAATTTCATTTAAGTTATTAACAAACTTCTTTTCAATTAATCCTTGTAAAACAAGTTCAACAGCTTGTGCATGATCACTAATAGGTAAACTTCTATCAATAACTACTTCACCATTAGATTTAAATACATAATGTCCTTTATCAGTCTTAATTCTTTCAACAAGACCACTAACGATTAATTTTTCACTTGGCATCTCTAATAATTGAAATTTTAAAGATGAACTACCAGCATTAACTGCCATTATTTTACGCATAATATTCTCCTCAATTCTTAAATATATTTTCTATTTTATTTAATGTATTACTAATAGATTCTTTATCTAAACTATCATTCAAACGAATGATCGCCATATCGTAATTATGTAATACTTCTTTTTTTCCAATTAATATACTTTTACCAATATGTTTTTCATGAGTAAAAGTAGTAGGTAATGTAATTAACGAAACAAAAGTTGCTTCATTTAAAAACTCCTTTTTAAAAGTATCATTAACATTATTAAAGAAATCATTGTTAATAACATAAATAAAGTAACCTTTATCATAAATATTATTAAGTCTTTCTAAAATAATATCATAACAGTCTTTAGTCTCTCCAAAATCACCAATAATAATATCAGCCATTACATTACATTCTTTCTTAGCATCATTATAATTAATAACAAGATTATTTCCAAGTAGATTAGCAAAAGCTTTACTAACATGAACTAATAACTCATCATGTTCAATACCAATACCATTAATATTACCATTGCAATTATTAATAATAGTTTGTAATAAATTAGATGTACCCATAACAGTATCTAAAATATTAACTTCATCACTAAAACTATTATACTTTAAAATATAATTTATAATATGACAGAATATATATGATATTGAATCTGGAGTAAGAAAATCAAGATAAATATTTCTATGTTTTAATCCTTTAATAATAACAAGCTCAATAGCAAGACGTGCTTCTTCATTTAAGAAATCGCTGTTTTCAAACTCATCATAAATATCTTTAAGCTTTTTAATCTCTTTTTTATCAAGTTTTAATAACTCGTAATCAACACCATTTATTATTTCATCACTAACTCTAATAAATGATTCTAAATAATCAATACCAAGATTATTATAATAAATCATACATGCTTTATCTAATAAATTATAATAAGTATCAATATTTTTATTATTAACATCCATAGTTTTTAAATTCTACCTTTATATCAGAATAATTATTAAATGTTATAACACAATATGTTGCTCTAGTAACTCTAGGATATGTTGTACTACCTGGACAAATAATATGAACACCTTTATAAAAATTATAATAAGGTATATGTGTATGTCCATGAATAATAACATTACAATTCTTATTACTAGCTAAATCATGTAAAAAATCTAAATCCAAAGGAAAATGATCACCATGAAACATATAAATGTTTACACCATTTAATTTAACTTCCCTATATTTATTTTCTATAAAATAATCACAATTACCTTTTACAGATAAAAATGGAAATAACTCTTCACTACTAAGTTCACTATCACCAGCATGTAAATACATTGTTGCATCAGGATATTGATTTACTAAATATTTTATAAACTCTCTATCTCTATGAGTATCACTAACAACAATTAATTTCATTAACAGTAAAACTTCCCATTATTTAAACTCTTTTTAAATGTTTCAACTAAGACTTCTCTAAATAATATATTACTATTAACACCATCAATACCAGTAGCATAATAAACAGCATATTTATAATATACATAATCAACTGTTGCAATAGTATAATATATTTCATTATCTAAAGAATATAAATCATATTTAGATGAAATATAATATGAATTAGAATATCTTAATATTTCATTTTTAATGTCTTTACCTTTTAGTTTTAAAGTCACAACCATATTTTCAAAAGGCATTATTTCGAAAATATCACCATAAGTAACTTCTTGTCCATCATTGATAGGAAATCCACTACCTCTAATACCACCAGTATTACAAATACCAATATCAACCTTAAAATAATCCATTAATGCATTACTAGCCCAATTTCCAAATAAATCCTTATAAATATAAGTATTAGATACACCTAAAACTTCACGACTAATATTAACAAATTCAGAATAATTATTTAATATACTATTAATATTTTCATCTTCACTTGTACAAGTGTTAAATGCATAAAGATTTGTTGCAGATGAATTAGTTACTTTTTTACTTACTGGATCATAAGTTAAAGCAACTTTTCCAATATATTTACCATAGCAACCTGATTGAATATAAGGAACAATAGTACCATCATTTCTTGTACACTCACCATAATATGATTGATGAGTATGACCATTTAAAATAACATCAATTTTATAATTTCCAGTAAGACTAACTAATCTATTATTAATTGAACTAGTATCACAGTGACAACTTGCAATAACTAAATCACATTTTTCTTTAGTACGTAAAATATAAGAATACTTCTTTAATGCTTCAAATTCATCAGTAAAATCATAACTATCAACATATGATCTTAAAATATCGCTTTCTTCATCTTGTCCAATAACACCAATAATTCCTATTTTTATACCTTGTTTTTCAACAACAGTATAAGGAATGCACCAATCAGCAAGTTGATTAGTCTCTTTAACAATACAATTTGCACATAAGAAAGGGAAATTAGCTTCACCATTAGAAGCATCTTTATCTTGATAATTCATAACAGTTTCAATGCCCCAATCAAATTCATGATTACCAATAGCCATACAATCAAATCCAACATAATTCATAGCATCAACTACAACTCTACCACGACTCATTGAACTAACTGCACTACCTTGAAACATATCACCACTAGAAACAATTAAAGCGCCATTATCTTTATATTCCTTTAATTTCTTAAATAGTTTAGATAGACCAACACCATTTTCAGTTTCATCAATCATACCATGAAAATCATTGACACAATAAATCTCAAAGTTTCGTACTGATTTATCAGTAAGTTCTTCTCCATCGTCTTGATTATCATCATCATTTTGATTATCAATAACTTCTTGATCTTTATTATCATCAATCTTTTCATCATTTAAAACATCATTTAGAAAATCACATGATGCTAAAACGAAACAAGAAAAAACTAAAATTAAAAAACTAAAAAATTTCTTTAACATTATTTAACCTTCTTACTATCAAATTTTTTCCTATCTTCAGTATTTAAAATCTTCTTTCTTAATCTAATTGATTTAGGAGTAATCTCTACTAATTCATCATCATTAATATATTCCATACAAGTCTCAAGACCCATTTGTCTAGGACGTTTTAAAACAACAGTCATATCTTTATTACTACTTCTTTGGTTAGTTTGTTGTTTAGCCTTAACAACATTAACAGCTAAATCATCATCTTTATTACATTCACCAACAATCTCACCTTCATATACATCAGTATTAGGTTCAACAAATAGAACACCTCTATCTTCAATTTGACCAATACCATATGCAGTAGTTTTCCCTTGAGTTGTAGCAACTAATACACCAAGTTTTCTATTACCAACATTAACACTTTCCATTGGTCTATAATCAAGGAATGTATGAGATAAAGTACCATAACCACGACTTGCAGTCATAAAATCTGTTGATAAACTAATTAAACCTCTAGATGGCATATTATAAATTATTCTTGTTTGAGTCACAGTGTTTTCCATATCTTCAAGATTTCCACCACGATTACCTAATAACTCAATAACAGGACCACTATATTCATTTGGAACATCAACTTGAACATATTCATATGGCTCATAAGTAACACCATCAATTTCTTTTAAAATTGGTTTTGGTTTAGCTACTTGGAACTCATAACCTTCTCTTCTCATATTCTCAATTAAAATACCTAAATGAAGTTCACCACGACCAGAAACAATCCACTCGTCATGTCCACCCATCTTCTCAACTCTTAAACTAACATCTCTTTGAGTCTCTCTAAATAGTCTTTCATCAAGTTTTGTTGAAGTAACAAACTTACCTTCTTTACCAGCAAAAGGACTATCATTTGTACTAAAGAACATTTGAACAGTTGGTTCACTAACATGAATAGGACTTAAAGCCTCTTCTTGTCCAATATTACATACAGTTTCACCAACGTAAATATCACTTAAACCGGCAATAGCCACAATGTCACCAGCATAAGCTTCTTCAATCTCAATTCTATGTAAAGCTAAAAATCCAAATAATTTTTGAATTCTAAATTGTTTAATACTTCCATCACGTCTCATGCAAGAAACCATTTCATTTACATGCATTTTACCTCTTGCAATTCTACCAATAGCAATACGACCAACGAAATCATTATAATCAAGTAATGTTCCTTGGAATTGTAATGATCCTTCACTATCACATGTTGGCGCAGGAATTTCGCTAATAATTAAATCTAAGATTGCATCCATATTATCTACTTGAGTAGAAATATCACTAGATAAACTACTAGTACCATTAGCAGCACTACAATATGCAACTTTAAAATCTATTTGTTCATCATTAGCACCTAATTCAATAAACAATTCAAAAATCTCTTCAACAACTTCATCAGGTCTTGCAGATTCTTTATCAACCTTATTTACAACAACAATAGGTTTTAAATTATTAGCTAAAGCTTGTTTTAAAACAAATCTTGTTTGAGGCATAACGCCTTCATAAGCATCAACTACTAATACCACACCATCAACCATTTTCATGATTCTTTCTACTTCCCCTGAGAAATCAGCATGTCCTGGTGTATCTAAGATATTAATTTTATAATCTTTATATCTAATTGCTGTATTTTTTGCAAGAATAGTAATACCTCTTTCTCTTTCAAGATCATTACTATCCATAGCTCTTTCTTCAATATTTTCTCTACTACTTAAAGTATCACTTTTCTTTAATAATTGGTCAACTAAAGTTGTTTTACCATGGTCAACATGGGCAATAATAGCAACATTTCTAATATTCATTTATTTTACCTCTTTTTTATAAATAATTTTATCAAATACAATCTCTCTACAATTTAATTCTTTATAAAATTCTTTCTCATGAGAAACAATTATAACAGTACCTGGATATTCACAAATAGCATCTTTCAAAGCAGTTTTAGCATGTTTATCTAAATGATTTGTTGGTTCATCAAGAACAAGCAAATTAGAATCATTTAAACATAACAAACTAAATCTAACCTTAGTGATTTCCCCTCCACTAAGTTCACTGAACTTCTTAATAGCTAAATCTCCAGTAATTCCATATTTTCCTAAAATACTTCTTATTTTTTTATCTTCATAACTTGGATACTTTGCTTTAAAATATTCAAGTGGAGTAATACTTAAATCACCATGATATTCTTGTTCAAAGTATAAAAGTTTATTATAACTAGCATATTTAAAACTTCCGTCTAGAGGTTTAATAAAACCAAGAATAGTTTTCAAAAACGTAGATTTACCAACACCATTAGCACCTAGAATAACAATTCTATCACCATAATGGATATCTAAATTAATAGGTTTTAACAAAGGCTTATTATATCCAATAACTAAATCTTTAACCTTAACACTATCAACGTTAAAACTATTACTAAAAGGAAATTCAAAATGATATTCAACTTCATGCGTAGGTTTTTCAATCCTAACAATTTTCTCAAGTTCTTTTCTTCTACTTTGAGCTCTTTTTGTAGTGGAAGCTCTAACTAAGTTTCTATTAATAAAATCTTCAGTTTTCTTAATATACTTTTGTTGAGCAACATAACTAGCTTCATATTCTTTTCGTCTAATATCTTTAAGCTTTAAATAATCTTCGTAATTACCTTTATATCTAACAAGACTTTTATTATCAACAGCATAAATAACATTACAAACATTATTTAAAAATACTTGATCATGTGATATAACAACAAATTCATGCTTGTAATTAATCAAATATTTACTTAACCATTCAACGTGACTGGCATCTAAAAAGTTTGTGGGTTCATCAAGTAATAAAACATCTTTTTCCTCAAGTAACATTTTACCCAAAAATATTTTACCACGTTGTCCACTACTTAAATCCTTTAAATTTCTATCTAAAGCATCATCAATGCCCAACCCATTAATAACATTAGAGATACGAGATTTTATCATATAAAATCCTTTTTCCTCTAAATATTCATTAATAGCCTCAGCTTTACTAATAATCTTATCATATTTAGATTCATCAACACTTACAAGTGAATCATATAAATCATTCATTTCTTTTTCTTTATCATATAATTCACTATAAACATCATATAAATAATCTTTAATAGTTAAATCATCATAAACCTTTAAATGTTGGTCTAAATAACTAAATGAAATATTCTTATCCCATTCAATAGTACCATTATCAGGATGTAATTTATGAGCAATTAAGTTCATAAATGTACTTTTACCACATCCATTTATACCAACTAAACCTATGTGTTCACCATTTAGTATTTTAAAAGATGCATTTTTAAAAACAGTATCATCTAAATATCCAAATTTTAAATTCTCTACGTTTAATATACTCATAATCAATTTTCCTAACTATTTATTATACCATTTTTTCACTGTTTTTTCAATAATTCAAATTGGAGATAAAGCGTATTCAAAAAAATAAATATATAAAAACTATAACTTATGATATAATTTAATAGGTGATATTATGAACAAATTGATGATAAAATTAATTAAACTTTATAAAGAAGCAAGAAAAAATGATGGTAAAGCTTACTGTCGCTATGTACCATCATGTTCTTCTTATGCTTTAGAGTGTTATCAAAAATTTAATTTCTTTAAAGCTTCATTCCTATCAATAACAAGAATATTACGTTGTAATCCTTTATTTAAAGGCGGATATGATCCAGTTCCTTTAACAAAAAAGGAAAAAGAATTAATTAAAAATTCTCTTGAAGAAATCTTTAATTCTTCTTTTAACCCTACAACAAACATTTTTAACTCTATCTAAGAATGTAGGCTTCTTAATATCAATCTTTTCTATATATGATATATCATCTATAACATTAATATTAATATTTACAAAATCACAATCACTCTTTAGTTTCATTTCATATGATCCTGAAGAGTTTTTATTTTCTAAAGTGTTAGTAACAACTTCATAACTTGATAAATTCACTTCATAAAAATTACTAACTTTTCCAATTACATCATATGAACTCAAAAGTGAAAGTGGAATAACAACATTAACATTATTATAAACAAATACAGGTGGAGTACTATTAACAACATTAATTGTAATAGTTTGATAAGTAAAGTTATCACTCTTATCCTTACATCTCAATATAACCTTAAATGTACCATATCCTTTAGAATATGTTAATTGATCATCATATACATGAATAAAATTACTTACATCTCCATCTACAGCATCAATACATCTAACCTTACTAATAATGTATTGAGTTGTAATATCACTAATATTATTTACAGTATGTTCAAAAACACCTTCAAATACAGGTCCAACAACATCACTCTTTAGTATGCTTAATCTTACAGGCATCTCACATGTATTTTCGGAATTATCACTAACTGATAAAACTAAATTATATGTTCCAATTCCTTTTAACTCTTTATCTATACTAGAAATTTTAATCTTATCTGAAATATCTTCATCAACATTATCAGTAGCTATATAATTACTTAATATACGATTATAACTATAATCTTCATTATCATAAAAGCTAATATCACAACTTCCTGTAATGACAGGCTTTACATCATCAATATTAACAATTTTAAGAGTAAAATTATTTGATACATTAAGGCTATTACATACACTACAATCAACACTAAAAGTACCAACTTTATTGATATTATCTAAAAAGTTATCTTTATTAAACACAATTTTTTCAGTAATATCACCTTCGTAATAATCATATGCTTTAATATTACTTAATATACTTTCTAAATCAATAGGGTCAGAAAAATAATTATTGATACTTTTTTGTGATGAAAGTTCAGTCAAATTTCCATAATTTACACCTTTATAAACAACCTTTTCTTGAATCATTTTTTGTTTAGTTGTTTTCGGATCTTCTATTAAATAATAATTATCAAAGCCAGTAATATCATGTTTACTAGTATTATCATCAATAAACTCAATAGAAAATGAAATATATCTAGTATTTGCATGAGTATTAAATGCAATAAAAGAACAATCCAAATCTAAATCACCATCATTTGTGTATAATACATTTAACCCTTCATCATATTCAATTATTTTATAATCTGAAATAATAGAATAAATATACAAATATGTACCAAGATAATAATTAAAATTAGGTTTAACACGTATTGGAACAATCGATTCTATTAATCCCTCATAAATTTCATCAGTAGAAACAAATCTTAAGTTATCAGGATCAAGATAATTAGCTCCAACTGGTTCAAAAGTATTAGTTGGAATTTTAGCATTTACTTTAACACCAAACATAATTACAAAAATAAAAACAAAACACAATATAATTTTTTTCATATAAAAAAAGATAATCTTTACACAAAATAAATTATATCAAATATAATAATTTTTTTATCATATTATTTTTTTTTTATAAAAAGCATAAAAAAACTCTCAATATATAATTGAGAGTTTAATATTTTTATTTAACTGGTTTAGGTCCAGCATTAACAATTGCTTTATCCATGTTTGGATACTTCTTAGCAAAGTTATCAACAAACATTTGAGCAAGTTTATTTGCAGCTTCATCATAAGCTTTCTTATCAGCCCACATTCCACGTGCATCTAATTTTTCATCTGGAACATTTGGACAAGAAACTGGATAATCTACATTAAATACATCATGATGTTTGAATTCAACATTTTCAAATGATCCGTTTAAAGCAGCAGTAACCATAGCTCTAGTATAAGCAAGTTTCATACGTTTAGCACCTTGACTAGCGCTTCCTCCAGCCCATCCAGTGTTAACTAGATAAACTTGAGTTCCGTATTTTTCAAGTTTTTCACCTAACATCTTAGCATATACAGATGGATCCATTGGCATAAATGGTTCACCAAATAATGTACTAAATGTTGGTTGTGGTTCAGTAACACCACGTTCAGTACCAGCAAGTTTACTAGTAAATCCAGTAACAAAGTGATACATAGCAGCATTCTTACTTAATTTAGAAATTGGAGGTAATACACCAAATGCATCAGCAGTTAAGAAAATAACTACTTTGGGAACTCCACCAACTCCAGGGATTTGAGCATTAGAAATATATTCAATTGGATAACCAACACGAGTATTTTCAGTTAATGATCCATCATTAAAATCAAATTCACGATTATCTGGATTCATAACAACATTTTCAACTAATGAACCAAATTTAATAGCATTGTAAATATCAGGTTCATTTTCTTTAGAAAGGTTAATACATTTAGCATAGCATCCACCTTCGATGTTAAATACACCATCAGGACTCCAACCATGTTCATCATCACCAATTAATTTTCTAGCAGGATCTGCTGATAAAGTAGTTTTACCAGTTCCACTTAAACCAAAGAAAATAGCAGTTTCGTTAGTTTCAGGATCCATATTTGCAGAACAATGCATTGGTAATACATTCTTCTTAGTTAATACATAATTCATTGTTGAGAATACACTCTTCTTAATTTCACCAGCATATTGACTACCACAAATAACAATTGTATGTTCTTCATAATCAATCATGATAGCAGCTTCACTATTAACACCATCAGCTACTGGATCACATTTGAATCCTGGAGCACAAAGAATAGTATAATCAGCTTCACCATAATTAGCTAATTCTTCTTCAGTTGGACGAATTAATAATTGATGAATAAACATATTTTGACTTGCAAGTTCGTTAATTACTCTAAACTTTTGAGTATATTTTTTATCTGCACCAGCAAATCCATCAAAAATGAAAATTTCTCTTCCTTGTAAATATGCAGCAACTTTGTTTTTAATTACATCAAATTTTTCTTTTGAAATAGGACGATTTACATTTCCCCATGCAATCTCGTTGTGTACAGCTGGTGTATCAACGATAAATTTATCTTTAGGAGAACGACCAGTATATTTACCTGTAGTAACTACTAAAGCTCCTGTTAAACTTAAAGTACCTTCTCCTCTACGTAATGCAGCTTCTGTTAATTGAGCAGGAGTTAAATTACGATAAACAGCTTTTGGACCAATAATTCCAAACTTTTCAATTCCATATGTTTCCATTATAAAACATCTCCTTCTATTCTAATATTAGCATTAATAATAGTGTTTTAAAAAATATTCCCAAACTACCCTATTATATACTACTATTATACTACAAAAGCACTTTATATTCAATATTCTAAAAATAAAAAAATAAACAATAACAAATAATAAATATAATTAAAAAGAAAGTTCAAAAAAATCTTGTATTTCTATTTTAATTGTAGTATAATATATAAGCAAGATAGCGATGCACCCTTAGCTCAGCTGGCAGAGCAACTGACTCTTAATCAGTGGGTCCGGGGTTCGAATCCCCGAGGGTGTACCATTATAGAAAATTATATGTTTTCTTTTGAAGACATATTTTTTATTTTAAAAACAAAAAAAGCCATTTACATGGCTTATTTTTTATATACACTAGATAAAGATACTTCTCCACTATTTAAAGATAATATATGACCTTCACTTTCTATTAATATATTACCATTGCTTGAAATATCTAAACATTTACCTTTAACTATTTTATTATTATAAGTAAATGTCACTTCTTTATCTCTTAAATAGAAATTATTTCTTATTATATTAAGGTATTCTTGATTACCTTTATTAAATTCATTTAAATCTTTTTCAAATTGATTCATGATTTCTTTTAATAATTCATCTTTATCAATAACTATACCCAGTTCTTTTTTTAATGATGAAGCTTTAACTAATAAGTCATCACTAAAAGACATTGTATTACAATTAATACCAACTCCAATAATAACACACTCAATTTTACTAGATATAACAGATTCAAGTAATATACCAACAATCTTTTTATTATTAAACATAATATCATTTGGCCATTTAATAGAACTTTCAATATTATATAGTTTTTTAAATGTTTTATATATTGATGAAGCTATTAGTAAACTAAGATTAGAAATATTATTAAGATTATCTTTTAAAAGAACACTAAATAATAAATCATCATTATCTTCCCAGACTCTATTGCCTCTTCCTCTACCATTTGTTTGGTGAAGAGCAGATACAATAGTATTATGATTTAATTTATTATAATTTTCTTTTAAGTATTTATTCGTTGAATCAATAACATCGAATTTAATAAATTCCATAAATACCTCCGTTTAAAACAAAACTGTTAACAAAAATGTTAACAGTTAATTTTTTTAGAATAATGTTAATAGTATACCAGCTGCAATAGCAGAACCGATTACACCAGCAACATTAGGTCCCATAGCATGCATTAATAAGAAGTTAGATGGATCTTCTTTTTGTCCAACTTGTTGAACAACTCTTGCAGCCATTGGTACAGCAGAAACACCAGCAGCACCAATCATTGGGTTAATTTGACCACGTGTAGCTTTACACATGATTCTACCAAATAATAATCCTGAGATTGTAGCACAGCTAAATGCAACAACACCTAAAACGATAATCTTTAAAGTATCTAAACTTAAGAATACTGTTCCATTTGCAGTAGCACCAACACATAAACCTAAGATTATTGTAATCATATAAAGGATAGTTGTACCAGCAGCATGAACTAAGTTTGGAACAACTCCAGATTCTTTAATTAAGTTACCTAACATTAACATACCAATTAATGGTGCACAACTTGGAATTAATAAAACAACTACAGTTGTAACAATAATTGGGAATAAAATCTTTTCAGTTTTGCTAACTTGTCTTAATTGATTCATCTTAATAGCACGTAATTTCTTAGGTACACATAATTTAATTAGTGGAGGTTGAATAACAGGAACTAAAGCCATATATGAATATGCAGCAATTGAAATAGGTCCTAATAAATGAGATGCAAGTTTAGTAGTAACTAAAATAGCAGTTGGACCATCAGCTCCACCAATAATACCAATTGAAGATGCTTCAAAATAGTTAAATCCTAATAATAAAGCTCCTAAGAATGTAATAAAAATACCAATTTGAGCAGCAGCTCCTAATAACATACTCTTTGGATTTGCAATTAATGGACCAAAGTCAGTAGTTGCACCAATACCTAAGAATATTAAACAAGGATAAATTTCATGTTTAACACCAAAATATAAAATACCTAATAATCCTTCATATTCTTCAGTACCATCTTCAAGTGTAGTCTTCACAAATACATCACCAAATGGTAAGTTAGCAAGTAACATACCAAATGAGATCGGAATTAATAAATAAGGCTCAACTTTCTTAAATATAGCAAGGCATAACAATACAATAGCAACAGCTATCATAATTGCATTTTGCCAATGACCAGTAAAAAACGCATAGATTCCAGAATGTTGAGCAAAATCACCAATAATTTCCCAAATTTTACCCATATTATTTTACCTATGCAATAACAGCTAATAAATCACCGTTATTAACTTGTTGACCTTTTGAAACTTTAACAGTACTTACTTTTCCATCACATGGACTAACAATTTCATTTTCTAATTTCATTGCTTCAAGAACAAATAAAACTTGTCCTTTAGTAACAGTATCACCAGCGTTAACTTTAACAGCATTGATAGTACCTTGCATTGGAGCAACAACTTTACTTCCATCAACAGGAGCAGTAGTTGTTTCTTCTTTAACTTCTTTAGTTACTTCAATTTTAGCTTCTTTTTCAGTAACACTTTCTAATTCAACTTCATAAACTTTTCCGTTAACTTTAACTTTATAAACTTTCATAATTTATCTCCTATCCAATTCTTTTAACAGATTTTACTTTAACATCAGTTTTAACTTCATTTCTATAATCAATAGTAGCAACTAAACAAGCTACCATCATATCATCATCAGTAATTTCAACTTTCTTATTTTCTGAAACTTCTTCTTTTGTAATATTAACATTATTATTAACATTAGCTAAAGCCTTTTTAAAAGGAATAGAAACTAATGAAATAATTAAAATAATTAATGCTAAGATAAGGAAAACTAAACATATAGCGAATAAACTAATTAAACAAGCTTGACCAAAGTTTAAATCACCATTCTTTATAGTTCCAGTTCCATCATAAATAGCTAAAAATAAATTATTCATAACTTACCTCTATATATATAAATTAAACTCTTCAACTTCATCTTCTTGAGGTTTAGGGTTATATTTATTTTCTAAAAATTTAGTAGCAATATTTTCAAATAATGCACAAGATAAAACATCTTCATCACATTTACAAATATCTTTATATTTATTTTTAAAGTTTTCAAACTCAGGTTGTAAATCATCAGCAGGACGATGATTAATAGACTTTAAGTTTTCACCTTTTAAAATCTTACTTCTAATTGCAGGATCAATAATTCCAGGAGCTTTTCCATATAAACCTAATACATAGTCATGGATTTCTTTTGGAACCATCTTATATCTTTCACCAGTAATAACATTCATAACTGATTGAGTACCAACCATTTGTGAAAGTGGTGTAACTAGTGGTGGATAACCTAAATCTTTTCTAACTCTTGGAACTTCATTTAATACTTCTTCGTATTTATCCATAGCTCCTTGAGCCTTTAATTGATTCATTAAGTTAGATAACATTCCACCAGGAACTTGATATTTTAAAATACTTGGATTAACTGTTAAAGCTTTAGGATTTAATAAGCCATTAGCTAAATATTTATCCTTAACTTTAGTCATCTTATCTGCAGCTTTCTTTAAATAATCAATATTTAGACCTGGATCAAAATCAGTACCAGCTAAAGCATATTGGAAAGCTTCAGTTGATGGTTGACTTGTACCACCAGATAATGGTGATAAAGCAGTATCAATAATATCAACTCCAGCAGCAATAGCATTCATATATGTCATTTCACAAATACCACCTGTGCAATGTGAATGTAATTCAATTGGTAATTTAGTATTTGCTTTTAATTTAGAAATTAATTCATAAGCATCATTTGGAAGTAAAACACCAGCCATATCTTTAATACATAGAGAATCAGCACCCATCTTTTCTACTTCTTTAGCAAGTTCTACGTAATAATCAATAGTATGAATTGGACTAGTAGTATAACTTAAAGCTATTTGACAATGTCCTCCATACTTCTTTGTACTATCAACAGCACATTTTAAATTTCTTACATCATTTAAAGCATCAAATACACGGATAATATCAATACCATTTTCTAATGATTTCTTAACAAACATATCAACAACATCATCAGCGTAATGTCTATATCCTAAAATATTTTGTCCTCTAAATAACATTTGTAATTTAGTCTTCTTGCATACAGCACGAATTTTACGAAGTCTTTCCCATGGATCTTCATTTAAAAAACGTAAACAAGAATCAAATGTAGCTCCGCCCCATACTTCTAAAGCATAGTATCCAGCATTATCAAGTTCTTCTAATGCACTCAATACTTCTTCAGTATTCATACGAGTAGCAAACAATGATTGATGTCCATCACGTAAGCATGTATCAACAATTTTTACACCCATCTTTATTACTTCTCCTTTTTATCTTTTGTAATTTTTAATTTAAATTAACCTTATATATTATACTACTTTTACCAATAAAAATCAAATAAAAAAGGGATTTAAATAAATCCCTAAATTATTAATAAACAAGTTTTTCAAAGAAACCAAATCCAAGACTATTAGGTCCTGTATGACAAGCAGTAACAATACCCATTTGTTTTAATTCAATATCTTCATTACTTAAATTTAATGTTGTTTTAAGATTATCTAAAAGCTTTTGACTAAGCTCTTTGTTTGTTGTATAACCAACGATAAACTTAAACTTTCTATCACTAAACTTATCAATAATATCTTTTGCCTTATTAACAAAAGCTTTTAATGTTCTCATAATACCAATACCAAAACCAGCATGTTTTAAACTACCACGATTAACTTGTAAAATTGGTTTAATTTGTAAAGAACCAGTAATAAGACTCTTTAATCCACTAATACGTCCACCAACTTTTAAATACTTTAAGTTTTCAACAGTCAAGAAAATATTAGATCCTTCTTTTAATCTCTCAAGTTTTTCCTCGATTTGACTTAAATTATATCCTTTGTCAATCATCTTACGAATTTCAAGAACTAATAATCCTTGTAAAATACATAAAGTCTCAGAATTAACAATTAAAATATTTCTATCAGGATATTCTTCTAATATCATGCCTTTAGCAACTAAAGCACTATTATAACTACCTGAAAAATCTTTTGTAATACATACACAACAAACATCCATATTTTCTTTACATGCTTTTTCAAACTCATCATAATAACTAGTTGGACTAGGACATCCAGTCTTAAAGAATAATGATCTATTAGTTAACATTTCATTATATAATTCTTCATTTGTATATAATTTTTCACAATCATCTTTTATTACATGAAATTGTACTAGTGAAACATCAAACTTTTGACATTCATCAACAGTTAAATCACAAGCACTATCACTTATCAATTTTATATTACCCATATTATCACCGCAATTA
>JAEEGL013289227.1_pt1 | contig 15632 bp, 26 predicted proteins | sample 9134231 | NCBI WGS metagenome assembly JAEEGL01 (sample SAMN16246548, study PRJNA631951) | gut metagenome | biome: gut microbiome; feature: rumen; material: fiber-attached | host: Bos | place: Iran: Karaj | collected 2018-10
TCAACTTAGGCAGGCTACGTTGCGTCTGGTAGCGGTAAAGCAAACTTAGTCTGGAAAACAGACGCAAGTGGTGTACCTGCGTGGAGGGCAGACGCAAATACATGGATTGCCAATAGTTCAACTTAGGCAGGTTATGTTGCTTCTGGTAGTGGCAAAGCAAACATGGTATGGAAAACTGATGCTAATGGTGTCCCAGCTTGGCGCGCAGATGCTAATACAACTTATTCATTTACTGCTGGTACTTCTACACTGGCTTGGGGCAGTGAAGTTACACTTGCTACTTGTGGTGGTTTAGCAATAAAAGCTAAATTACCTGCGAATCCAGATACTAATACTTGGCGTGGTATTAATAATAATCTTACAAGTCAAAATGCTACTGCAACAAGTTTATCTGCACATCAAGGATATTTACTTGCAAATGGTAGCGCAAGAGATAATACAAAAGTTCTTAAAGCTGGCGATACAATGACAGGAACATTAACAGTTTCAGGATCAGGTAAAAGTATTGCTTGTAAAGATACAGTTTCAACAGTGCAAGCGTCTCTTCATTCTAATAACGCAGGAAATCATGGTCTTTATAGTAATGGATTTTATAATGGTAGTGCATTTACTGCGAGTGCGAAATGGATTATTTATAGAAATACTGCTGGTAATGCAAATACTGGATTAAAATTATATGGTGCAGTTTGGAATGATTATGCTGAATTTCGTGAAACATTAGAAGTTATAGCTCCTGGTAGATGTATTTATGAAGTTGGCGATGACACAATGAAATTAACTACTGAAAGATTATAGCGTGGTTGTGAAATTGTATCTGATACTTTTGGTTTTGCAATTGGAGAAACTGAAAAAGCTAAAACTCCAACCGCAGCAAGTGGAAGAGTATTAGCTTATCCAAATGAATCTTATGATGAATGTAGAAAACATATTGGATGGCCTGTGTGTTCAGGACCAAAAGGTACAGTATCTATTATGACAGAAGAAGAAGAAAGATTGTATCCAAGTCGTATTATTGGAACTATTAGTGCAGTACCAAGTTATGAAATTTGGTATGCTGGTGATAATGGAGATAATCCTATCCCAGTAAATGGTCGTATTTGGATACGTATTAGATAATAAAAAAATCCTTATCTTTAGATAACTAAAGATAAGGATTTTCTTTTTTCATTTATTAATCCTTGTTTAAAATTAATAAATTCATTATCTGGTTTTGCACAATATTCTTCTGCTAACATTAAATAAGCTAATGCTTTATCCCAATTTTGCTAACTAGCATAACACTATGACATCACATAAAATGTTGACCATGTATAAGCATCATATACACTGCACCAAAAACTTTCAGTACAATTTTTTAGCATAGCGTGATATAAATCTAATGCCTAATCAATCTTATTATGATTAATATAAATCTATGCTGCCATGAAATAAGATTCTGCACAATATGGGGCAATTAATCTGCCTTCTCTAAAATAATGTAATGCAGTTTCATGCTATCCCTAATTCATTACAATATGTCCAATACCAAAGAAACATCTTGCTAACTCAAAATTCTATAACTACGTAGTTTCTAAATTTATAAGATGCATAAAATGTTCATATGCTTTCTTAGGATTTTCTTCAATTTCATATTCAATAGCAGCCTATAAATGCATTACTTCATTATTAGGATGTTCTCTTAATTCATTTTCACATAATTCAGAGTAATTATGATGATGGAAATCACGATGATTAGTTAAATGCCATACTACAATATCCATAGGAGTACAGTCGAAATCAAAGAAATATTTATCTCCATATTCATTGACGAGTGCTTCATGAACTACATTAATCCATCTTTGCCATTTTCTGCTATGAACACGATATTCTAGCATAGATTTAGTAACATTTCCATCTTTATCAACATCTCGTTGATAGGTATATGAACCTCTGGTAAAAGTAGGAGTCCATTTATTTTTTATATTTATAGGCCATACTCCTTTAGGTTCTACTATTTCATCTATATCTGCCATAAAGAACATAGTGGTTTCTTTAGGAATAATTTTCATACTTTCATTACGAGCTACGTCATATCTCCAAGGAGTAATTTCCTACTATTTAATAATAAGATTTTTTCTTTTCTTTTGTTGCTCTCGTAAATATTCCCAAGTTCCATCTGTTGAGCCAGTGTCTAAAACGCATACATAATCAGCTAATTCAAATGAATTTAACCATCTATCAATAACTTTAATTTCATTTTTGCATATTGCATATACAGTTAAAACATTCTTATTTACAATAGGAGTCCAGTCTAATGTTAATACAATATCCTAAACTAAACTACCAGCCTATTCATAAAAATATTCTGAATATGTTTCACTAGGATGTTTAGGAAATTGTTTCCAAGGTTTTCTTCCTACATAATGAACAAATTTTGTATTCTATTTTAAATCTGGCATTTCTTCTTCTTGACAATATGGAGCGAAGATATTATAGTATTTATCTAAATGTAATTCTTTATGTTCAGGCCAGTCTTTAAAATAAAGATTTAAAATTTCTTGATCAGCAACTACTTGATCAATTTTTTCTACTTCTTCTTCTGGAAAAGTATTTGCAAAATTTAAAATATCAAGAAATAATTTATGAGATGGTTCAATTACGATTCCACCAGCATTAAAATGATCTTGACCTGGCCATATATTCCAATATTCACCATCTAATGCAGCAGTCATATGAGGTTTATTAAATAAATGATCCATATTCTATAATATCATAACGTCTGCATCAAAGAAAACAATTTTATCGAATTCTGTTAAATCATAAATATGAAATTTAGTCCAACAATTTTTCCAAACAGCAGCCAATGGTGCATTTAATATTTCATTATGTTTATATATATGATTTGTAATTGGAATTTTATCAACTTTTTTATATTTAACTTTTAACTAATTAAGTATTTCAATACATGGTTCTGATACATCTTCTGTAATTAATACAAATAAAGGATATTTTGTATTTACTTTTTTCATGCTAGCAACTAATAAGCAAATACCATATGTGTATGTATCATCAGTTAATAAAGTAACATAAGAGTAATTTTTCATTAAGTAAACTCCTTTTACTTATAATTTTTATAATACTAATATAAGTATATAAAAAAAAATGTTTTTTGTCAATATTGACTAAATAAAAAAAATATGTTAAAATATATTTAGATATAATATTAGGAGAAAGATAATATGGATGAAAAAGAAAATCAATTACCTTTAATGAGTTTGTATGATATGAGTAAATAGATAGTATCTAATTTACCAGTTAAATCTACAAATATAGAATTAGAACCTTTTAAAAAGACTTTACGTAAATTTAAACATCTTGGGTATTTTATGTTACTTTGTCGTGAACAAAATGATTATACAGTAATAAGAGTGCGTAAAGCAAATAATCCTGATAAATTTGAAAATTTAATTATTGAACTTCTTCAAAGTCGTGGTGATATTAAAGATATAGACTATGGTGATGATAAAGATTCATTAGAATGTTGGATTCAAAAAGATGAAGAAGTTTATATGTATAAATTATTTCCTTATAGTTGGGGGGTAATCGAATGCCAATAATATATTGTAATTATAATATGTTTACTTTAACTTCTCCAGTAGTATGTGTACAAGAAGGTAAAGATACATATAATCTTTTTAATGGTAATTTTGAAGAAATACGTAATTTTATTGTTACAGAATATCATACACATGAATATGAAAAAGTTATTCTCGCGGGACCATATGCAAAAACTTTAGAAAATGAAATTCAAGTTTATAATACTATTAAGTATAATTTAAAAGATATAAAGATAGAGGTTATTGAATAATGAAATATTTAATTAATACAGTTGTTACTTATAGAGTTCATACAGTTGAAGATGCTGAAAGACTTCATGAAGAATTGAAAAATGATCCTCGTTTTGAATGTGTTGCTTTTAGTCGTACTACTAAGCCTATAAAGGAAAAGAAAGAAATAGTAGATTCTTATGAAGTATGCAAGGCTAAATTAGTCTTTACAGAAGAAAAAGATCCAGAAGCAAATTATGATATTGATTTCGTAGAGGTATAAAATATGAAATTTGAAAGACTTTCTACTTGTCCAAATGCGGTGCTGCCTTATCGTTCAACAGCGGGTAGCGCAGGTTATGATTTTGAATGTGCCGCAGATGTAATTATTCCTGCTCATTCTATTAAGTTGATTCCTACTGGGATTAAAGCGTAGATTGATAATGGATATTATTTGCAACTTGCACTTCGTAGTTCTACTCCAAAAAAGAAAGGTTTAATGCTTGCTAATTCTATTGGAATTATTGATGCTGATTATTATAATAATACTGATAATGAAGGACATATTATGTTTTAGGTATATAATTTTACAGATAATGAAGTATTAATTCCTGCTGGGGAACGCATTGGTCAAGGTGTGTTTTTAAAGTATTTTACTACTGATGATGATAATGCTTCTGGAGAAAGATTAGGCGGATTTGGTTCAACTTAATGGTTTTATTAAGCTTAGATCAAAGTAGCCATATAACTGGTTGGGCTGTTTTTAAAGATAATAAGCTTCTTCAACATGGTAAATTTGATTTAAAAAGTGAAGATATTGGAGAACGACTTTGGGATTATAGATAGGAATTAATTAAACTAATTAAACAATATAATCCTGATAAAATTGCTTTTGAAGATATTCAAATGCAAGGTTAGGTTAATAATGTTGTAACATATCGTATTCTTGCTGAAATATTAGGTATTACGCAAGAATTAATGGTAGAAATAGATATGCCATATGAAATTATTAGTTCTCAAACTTGGAAATCAAAATTAAATATTAAAGGTAAGACAAGAACAGAATAGAAAAGAAATGCTTCATAGTGGGTATTAGATACTTATAGTATCAAGGTCACTTAGGACGAAGCAGATGCTATATGTTTAGGTGCTTCTAATTTGACTCATTATTCTTGGGAGTAATGGGTCAAAATTTTTTAATGAGTTAATTATAAAATTTATAACATATAGAAAGTTTGAAAAAGAGGGGAGCGCGTATTAAAGTGCTTGAATTTATTCTCAAGTATTGGCTTGAAGTAGCATTCGGTTTAGTTTGCGCCACCGTTGCATGGTTTGCTCGTCATTATATAAAATTACTTGAAGATAAAAAGAAAACTTAGTAGGATGAGATTATTAGAACCATGAAAGAAGGATTAAAAGAGCATAAAGAACAAATCGCGGCAGATATGAATCAATGTTCTACTGGATTAATGAATATTATCAAAGAATAGAATGAAGTATTAAAAAAAAGTGATGAAGTAATTCATGAAGAAATTGATAGTTTGCGCGGAGGAATGTTATCAATTCAAGGGCGTAATTTTAAAAATGATTGCCATAAATTATTAAAAGCTGATCATGTTATTGATTTAAAAGAATATGAATCTTTATTAGCTGATCATATAGCCTATAATAAATTAGGTGGGAACCATGAAGGAGACGCTTTATTTAGGATGGTTGAAGCTAAATATAAAAATACGATTGGAACAAAAGATCATACAGATGGGATTTTATAGTAATAAAAAAATAGGGATAGGTATTAATTTACCTATCCCTATTTTTCATTTTCTTTTTGATTTTTTTCTTCTTCTTGTTTATATTGATCAAATAATTCTTGCTTATATTGAAATAAGCGTTTAGCAATATCTTCTTCTAAACTAGCTGTTTGAAAAACTGTTCTAACCCATAAACATTTTACTTCTGAGATTTGATGAGTATTATTGAATATATTTATATTAGTAGAAGGACAAATAGCTCGTATTCCATAACAAGTATCTTTTAAATAACACTACTAACATTTTTCTGGTAAATCAGATGTATTTTTAATAATTTCATCATAATATTTTTTTAATAATTTACTATGACGTTCAATATCAATTCCATTATATATATCTCCAATATAAAAAATATTTTTATCATCTAAAGATACATCCTACTAGCATCCATAAATTTTTCCATCCCAACCAATTGCACAACCACAAGTTCCTAAACCACATCGAATTAAATTATCATCATAATTATTAAATAAATTTGTTTGACAATCTATATCAAAAAGATTAATTGAATTTAAATTTAAATTATGACAATTAATTAATCTGCTAGAACTTAAACTTCTTTGTTGTAATCGACGATATTGAATTTTTAAAATTTGTTCATGTAAAATTGATAATTGTTCATTAGTCCATGGATATCTTTCATCTAAAATAGGAGCATAATATTTAAAACCAGATTGTTCAACAAATAAATAATTATCATAAAAATGCTATACTGTGGGAGCATAAATAGTACTTCTAAAAACAGAATCAGGAAACTATTCTAATAAATATGGGATATTTTTTTCTATTAATTTAAAACTATTATCTCCATTACGACAAGGTCTATTATAACATTGAGTATATTCAGCTCCATCTATAGAAGCTAATATTCCTATATTATGTTCTTTAAAAAAATCAATTGATTCTTTAGATAATAAAGTACAATTGGTGGTAATTCCAAAATGAAAATAATTTGGATAATTTTGTTCTATCCATAGTATTAATGGTTTTATAATACTATCATAACATAGCATTGGTTCTCCACCAAAAAAATTAATAGCTGATTTAAAATTTTTTTTTGTAACTTCTTGATTCTATAATTCTATTTGTTTTTGAATATTTTGATAAATATATTTTATAGATTTTTTTGCTATTTCCAATGTCATATAATGAGGATGTTGTTCTACAAAACAATATTTACATGCTAAATTACAATTATCTGTAAGATTTAACATAACTATATATGGATATTGATATTGTTCTTTATATTCAAATTGTAATAATTTATTCATATTATTAATATTTATACTCCTTATCCTGGGATAATATGATATTTACCATCGCCAAAAGAACAAGTAGCATACATTCCTACTGCTACTTTAAATTCTTGGGCAGGGTCTCCATATTGTACTTCATATAAGCATGGATTGCCTCCAATAGATTGCCATACGGCTTGACAACCACCTGCATTGCAATAACTATTACAAGCTCGACATCTATCAGGATTTATTTTATAATTTTTAATTAATTCCTATATATTACTTATAATCTATTGTGTAATAATAGTTTTTTTTGCTTTTTGTCCTGATGGGACATTTGTATCTAAACGTTTTAATACTTCTTTATATAATTCAAATAAGATATCCTATTCTCCTGCTTGAATTCCAGTAGTAATAAAATTAATAAAGTTATCATGCTAAATATAAACTAAATGATTACAAACATCATCATACCACTATAAAGGAGTAGCATTAGCAAAATCATATGGTATATATTCTGGTAATTCTGCTTTATTAGGATTTTTTAATTTAACATAACTTTCATCATTGGCTAATGGTTCATATAAATCATCATCATATATATAAGGATATGAATAAGAATTACCTCCACCATCCCAACGAAAAGTACCCCAATGGCCACTATTTATTTCTGACCAAGAATTTTCATCATAATATGCTACACAATTACGATAACATGTATTTTTATTATAATCATTATTTAAAAAAGTTTTTAAATTATTATATCCAGTAAGATTTTTTTCATAAGACTTCTATGGAAGATAAGGATAATTAGTCCAATTTACCCATTTATGTAAATCAGTACTATATGTATTCATATCCTCAGCATATTGTAATCTGTTATAATTTTCAATATAGTAATCATATGTAAAAATATCAGAAGTAGTATCTATTTTTTTACGACCATCAAATCTTGTGTTAAAAATTTTATAATAATTATCTACTAATTTATATTTTGTATTATTTTTAACTTTATTAAAATTTGGAACTACTGGTATAAATAATTCTTTTTCATATAATGTACCATTTTCCCATGCATTGTCATATGATTTATTAGCATTTACTTGAACTGGATCTATTAAAGACCAAATTTCAGGATTTCTACGTCCTCTTCTTTCTGTATCATCAGCTTTAATAGGTAAAGGATAATAATAAATATATAAAAAGATTTCATAAATACGTTGCCATAATTTTGCATATATAATTTTACCTGTGTCATATGAATAATAATATCCCCATTTTTTTCCTTCTTCTTTTGTATCATCATATCCATATGTTAAATCCCAAGTCGTTTGATCAAATATATCTTTTACTGCTTGACAATTTATAGCGCAAAAACTTTGATTATCAACACATAATTCTGATCCTTGTTGACATGATCCTTCAGAATGAAATCCTCCATCATTTTGTTCCATTCCTACCCAACAACGCCAATAAAATTTATTTTCGCCTTTATCATCAATATAGAAAAACCCTTGATTAATATTTGGATAATCATGACATGGACCAAAACCTTCTTTTGAAGTTGAATATAATGGTATTTTTGGATATGCCATCTTTTATTTCTCCTTTCTCTTAAAAATAAAAACTTTTCTCACAATATATTATACAAAAAAAAAGAAACTTTAACAAGTATAGGCCAACATAAGTTAAAGATTTATTTTTATTTTTTAGTTTATGTGAAAGAATTATTTTTAGAAAGGAGAAGCAATATGGCTTTTAAAATGATTTCAACAAATGGTCAAGTCCAATATGGCGTTGATGAATTTATAATTGATTCTCCTGATGACCTTTAGAAACTTCCATCCAGAAGTCAAATGGGTAGTGCAGCTCTTTGTTTGTCTAATGGTGCTGTTTATATGAAAGATAGCAAAGGCGAATGGAAAGAAGTATAAGGAGGCTGATGGATTTTGGATTTAATTACATATGCATTAGCTAAAAGATATGTTAAAGCTTCCTTAGCTGGTGCGGGAGCACTAAAAGGAGACCCAGGAGAGCCAGGCAAATCTGCTTATGAAATAGCTGTAAAAAATGGTTATTCTGGTTCAGAATCTGAATGGATTGCAGGTCTTGCCGGGGTTCCAGGTGAAACTCCTTACATAGGCGCAAATGGTAACTGGTTTATAGGCGCTGTTGATACTGGTGTAAAAGCTGGTGGAGTAACTAGTTACAATGATTTAACAGATAAACCAACCCTTAATGGGGACATTATTGAAGGAGATATGGAAATTCAATCCATTCCTTTAGATGTTATTGAAAATTTATTTTAGTAAAGGAGTAATAAGATAAATGGCTACAAAATATTATTTAGATCAACCAGGTCTTGAGCGTTTAGTTGATTATATTAATAATGCGCTCGGCAACAAAGCTAATATTGGCGATGTTCCCGCTAATGTTGTAGTTCAGTCTGACTTAGCAGATTATGCTCTCAAATCTGATATTCCTGAAAGCGCAGATTTAAGCGGATATGCTACAAAAGAAGAATTAGAAGATTATGCTAGTGCTGCTGATTTAGCCGATCTTGAAGGTAGAGTTACTGGCGTATATCATTTCCGTGGTAGTGTCGCTGATCTTGAAGCTCTTCAAGCAATTCAAAATCCAGCCGCAGGAGACGTTTATAATCTCGAAGATACTGGTATGAATGCCGCTTGGACAGGTGAAGTTTGGGATGAATTTGGTACTATTGTTGATCTTGAACCATATATGTTAAAAGAAGATGTTGATGCCATGAGTATTCCAACAGTTGATTCTATCCTTTATGGTGGAAAATCTGCTGTTGTTAGCGATATTGCAGGTATCAATGCTATGCTCGCAAATGATGAGCCAGAAGTAACAGTTGTTTTAAATGACAATATTACATCTAGCATTTCTGTTCCTGCTGGCAAGAAAGTTATTCTTGACCTTGGAGGTAATAGTGCTCGTACTGTTAATGCCGTTGGTGAAGGCAGTGAAGTTGTAATTAAAAATGGTACTGTTGCTAGTGGTTCTAGCGCAAATGCTGTTACAGTTGGTAATGGTGGTAAAGCTACTATTGAATATGGTGCAGTTATTATTGGTACTCGTAATAATGGTATTGAAGTCACAAGCGGTGGTGAAGTTGTTGTTAATGGTGGCGAAATTTCTGCTTAGGAAGCTGGTATTTATCCTTCTGGTGGTGGCACATTAACAATTAATGGTGGTACAATTTCTTGTATTGATAATGGTGGTGTTATGAGCAATGGCACTCCAGGCAAGGGTGGCAATACAATTGTTATGAATGGTGGACGTATTGAAGGACATATTGTTACTCCTGGTTATATTGCTTGCGGTCTTTATCTTCCTAATGACGATGTATTCACAATGAATGGTGGCGAAATCATTTCTGATGGTGTAGGTATTGTTCTTCGTGGTGGTAAAGCTATTCTTAATGGTGGAGTTGTTGAAGGTAATGGAGCTTCTGGTGTAACAGGAAAAGCTGGCGATAGTCGTGTTGTTGTTGGCCCATATGCTGTTGTATATGATATGGAAAGCGCATATCCTGCCAAAGATAGTCTTGAATTAGTTATTGGAGCTGATATGGTATTACGTGGTACTGATGGTGATATTGATATCGTTGGTGATCCTGCTAATGCTAATATTACCAATAATCGTGCCTAATATTCTAAGATTAGGATGATGTAAAATGGCTATAAAATTTTTCTTAAATCAATCAGGTTTAAATCAATATTTAGAAAACATTTCTGAGAGTGATAATACTAGTGCTGCTAATACTAGTAATAATTTAATTGTAATTGCTAATTCAGAAATTTTTTCTAATAAATCTCAATAGTTTAGTTCTATTAATGTAAATTCTTATGTTTCTTAGGTAGAAACAGAAAATGGTGGAATAGATTTTATTTTAACAAATTCAATTACTGATGTAAATAAAGTTTATCATTTCCGTGATGAAGTAGAAAACTTTGCAGCTTTATCTTCTATTAATCCAGTAGTGGATGATCTATATAGATTAAAAGATTTAGGATTATATGCAGTCTGGACAGGAGAAGAATGGGATTAGTTTGGTATTATTGATAATTTTAATACTAATCTTGTAAAAGAAGATGTTTAGGCAATTTCTACTGCTACTTTAAATAAAGTTCTTTATAATTTTAAACCAATTATGGTTTCTAATTTAGAAGAATTTATGGAAGCTCTTGCAAGTGCTTAGGATACTATTGCTATTAGTCTTACTAGTAGTTTTAGTTTACCATCTCCAATCAGTATTCCTGCTAAGAAAGTAATTATTATTAATTTAAATAATTATAAATTAACTTCTGCTAATATGGCTTTTGATATTTCAAATAGTAAAGTAACATTTAATAATGGCATTATTGAAAGTCAAGTAAATGATACAATCTTAGTTGCAAATAATGGTACTGTTACAATAGATGGTACAGAAATTATTAGTCCTAGAAATGGTATTGCTGTTAAAAATGGTGCAACTGCTATTATGAATAGTGGTAGTATTACATCACAAGAAGCTGGTATTCTTGGACTTAAAAATTCTACTATTGTTGTAAACGGTGGTATGATCACTGGTATTGATAATGGTCCACTTATGGGTAATGGCTCACCAGCAGGTAGCGTAAATGATGGTACTAATTGTAATATTATTATGAATGGTGGCACGTTAGTTGCTCATATCCAAACTGCTGGATATATTGCTTGTGGTGTTTATGTTCCTAATAGTGGTTCATTTACAATGAATGGTGGTAGTATTCTTTCTGATGGATGCGGCATTTGTATGCGTGGTGGACAAGTTAATCTCAATGGCGGTGAAATTATAGCCCAAGGTGCCGAAGGTGTCTATGGTAAAGTTGGAGATAGTCGCATTGTTGTTGGTCCATACGCAGTCGTTTATGATGCGCAAAGTAATTATCCCGCAATGAATTCTCTTGAATTAAATATTGCTTCTGGCATGCAACTTCAAGGCACTGATGGAGATATTAATTATGTCCTTGAATCTGGCGTAGAAGCTAATGTAAATGATAATAGATAAATATTTGTGAAAGGAGTTGAATAATAAATAATGGCTGATAAACAATATTTAGATGCTGAAGGTTTATAGCGTCTTAAAGAATATATTGATGCTCAAATAGAACCATTGAGAGCAGCTATTAATTTATTAAATAGTAATGATGAAACTCCTGGATCTATCTAGTCAATGATAGATAATGCTATCAATGAGATTACAAATATTCAAGGTGGCTCTGCTCCTCAAAACGGGGAGGGAGAACCATGAGTATATTAAACGCAACTATTTAGCTTCGTCGTGATAATGATTATAATTTTGAAAAAGTAAAAGACTTTTTTGTTCCTGCGAATGGTGAGGTTGTGTTAGTTGATACCGCAAAAGATGGTTTAAGAGCAAAAGTAGGAGATGGGTATTCTACTTTTGCTCAACTCAACTATACAGATGAAGATTTACGTAATGCTGTATTACACGGATATTTCTATAATAATAATTTTTATAAAGATAATAACCATACTACTTCAATGTATAGTATGAGTAATAAAATTTATATTGATGATAGCACACGAAAAGTATATTACTTTGATGGAACTAATTTTGTTTTAATTCAAGATACTTTTGCTACTGCTACAGAAAATGTACCAGGAGTTGTAAAATTGTATTCATCAACTGGATATAATACCGATGGTACAATGACACAAAAAGCTATTACTGATGAATTTGATTTACGATATAAAGCTAGTATTGATAGCGATAATGAATTATTAGTTTTTTCATTTTAAGGAGGAAATAACAAATGGCACAAACATATGCTAATAATGATAATGTTCTTTCTAAAGTAAAGTTAGGTAATACTACATATTATATGAAGGATGCTGCAGCTCGTGCAGTCCTTGACACTTTTGGTAACGCAGCACTTGAAGATGTTGCTCTTACAATCGCCGATGGTGGCGAAGGTCTTGTAACTGCCGATCAAGTTTATGATTTCGTTATCCAATAGATTGGTGGAATTGGTGAAGCTTTAAATCTTCTCTCTGAATCCGATCATACTCAAGTTTCTTCTCCAGCTGCTGGTGATTTCGTTGTTGAGTCCGATGGTAAAGAATGGTTATATGATGGTACAGCTTGGCGTGAAGTCGGTTCTGAAAATGCTTATGTATTAAAGACTTTCACAATTGCTGGAGTAGATATGGCCGACAATATTACCAAAGCTGAATTACAATCTGCTCTTGAACTCGGCGCTCTTGCTTATAAAGATAATGGTTCTGTAAAAGTTACTACTATTGATAGTTTTAGTAGCTTTACAACTGGTGCGGCCGGCACTTATAACGTTAGTTCTACTTCCGTTTCTGTTCCTGCTACATATGATGCTCTTGATGTAACACCTGCTGGTTCTGTTTCTATTACTGCTGGAACAGCCGCAGCTGCTTCTTATGATAAGACAACATCTGTCGCAATTTCTTCTGCTGCCCCTGTTGAAGGCACAAGTGTTGCCAACTATACTCCTGCTGGTGATGTTACTGTAACTAGTGTTACTGTAACTCCAAGCACTGGTAATGTTGCTACTGTTACTGATGCTGGTACAGCATATCAACTTACTGCTGGTTCTATGAGCCAAGGCGCAGATACAACAAGTGCTTTCGCTACTGAAGGCGTTGTTGTTACAGTTGGTCAAGACAATAGTGGCAGCGGTGGTGCGGATGAGTCTGAAACTCTTATCATTGCCGCTGCTTCTACATCCAATGCTGTTACTGCTTCTGGTACAGTTACTTATAGTGATCCAACTCTTAGTGGTTCTCTTCCAACATTTGGTACAGAAAGTGTTGTTACTGGTATCGCAAGCGCAAGTGCTCAAGCTTCCTTTAGTGGTACTGGCACAGTCCTTAGTGCTTCTCCAAGCTATACAGCTACAGATGCCACTATGACTCAACCAACATTTACTGGTAGCTTCTCTGGAACTTCTAAGAGTGTTACACCTAGCGTTGCTACAACTGTTAATGCCGCCGGCACTGATGGTAGCGTAACAGTTACTTCTGAAACAATCACTCCTTCTGCTACAAGCACAGAGAAGACTGTTTCTGTTACTTTTGGTAACAATTCTTAATTTAAATTTTAAATTTGTTGAAATGATACAAATATAATAAAATAATTATAAAACTTTGAAACGATAAGGGATATAATTTTTTCCGCCTAGGGATTATTATATCCCTAGGCGTTTTTTTATTTGGTGTGTGATAAAATGATAAAAGAACAAAGCTTTATAAAAAAAGATACTTCTAAAAATTGGAATAAAGCAAAAAATTTTGTTCCAAAAGAAAATGAAGTGATTATATATACTGATTTAGAAAAAAAGAAAATTGGAGATGGAAAAAATTTATTAAATGAACTTCCATTCATAGATTTAGAAAATTGGTCTGTAGATGGAACTACATTAATAATCAACTCTGAAAGAATTGAAAGAGCAGATTAATAAAAAAATAAAGAAGGGGATATAAATGTGCTATCAATTTAAAAGTGTTGATAAACAAAATGGAAAGTTACGAATTGATAGTAAAGGTATTCAATATGGATACTTTTTAGCTGCTGTATCTGAACCAACATATAAAAGATTAAAATTAAGAGTTAAGAAAGATAACAATGTGTTGACATATGATTTAAAAAATAATGGAACTTATGAACTTTATTCATTACAATTTGGTAATGGTAGATATGAAATTAATTTATTTGAAAATGTTATTGATAATAAATATAGTTTAATTGGGAAACTTTATTTAGACGTAACATTAAAAAATAAAAATTCTTGTTTTTTAGTTCCTAATCAATATATTAATTATCATGAAATTCCTGAATTAATAAAATTAACTAAATAGTTATGTAATGGAAAAAATAAATAGGAAAATTATAATATAATAAAAAAATATTTTAAAACTAATTTTACTTATGATTATGTAAAAGCAGTTACAGTAAAAAAAGGAGCATTACCAGATCTTAAACATACTTTATAGACTCATACTGGTATATGCTATGACTTAGCTAGTTTAGCAACAGCTATGTTACGTATTATGGGTATTCCTGCAAAATTAGTAATTGGTTTTGCAGATAATAGATATCATGCTTGGGTTGAAGTTATTGGTTCAAATAAAACAATAATTTATGATCCAACATTTGAAATATATAATGTACGAAAGGTATAGAAATATATACCCGAGCGATATTATTAAAGGAGGGAGATTAATTTTGGCAGATCTCTCAAAAATTAAATTAAATGGCGTTGAATATAATATTAAAGATACTATTGCTCGCAATATGGTATCACCGCCTCTTGCAACAGAAACAACTGATGGCATATTATCAGCAGATGATAAAAAATTATTAAATAGTTTAAATCCGAATATTGAAAAAACAATTTCTAATCTTAATGCATCAGAATTTAATGTTATTAATGCTAAATAGAATAATGCTTTAGGATTAGTTATGGCAGTAGAACCTACTGTTTCATAGCAGATTCGCACAATTAATTTATTAGATGTAAATAATTATACACCAGGCTTTTATATTGGTTCTAATGGAGCGCTTTCAAGTAATACCAATGACCATGTAGGTGATTTTATTCCAGTATCTCCTGGTGATGATATTTATTATACAGGAACAATTGGGCCAACTAATTCATCAAGTATTAACCGTCGTCTTCATGTATACAAAGCTGATAAAACTTGGATTAAACAAATTAGTTTTGCAGGAAGTTTAA